>Ga0247838_1001838_pt1 | contig 28815 bp, 23 predicted proteins | sample LaCruzMarch2015__5_FD_189097 | JGI IMG/M metagenome (GOLD analysis project Ga0247838, IMG submission 189097) | Freshwater microbial communities from meromictic Lake La Cruz, Castile-La Mancha, Spain - LaCruzMarch2015_15m | ecosystem: Environmental > Aquatic > Freshwater > Lake | place: Spain... | reverse complement strand
TTGCCAACGATCCCACATGATGGCTTTTTGCTCATTACTATAATAAATCCTTGGTCTTTGTTTCATTTTTCAACACCTCTTCCTTTTTCATAAGAATAACGTGTTGCGTTGATCAGTTGAACTCACACCCCATAGTACCCGTTCACACTATGGCTATATCATGTAATTATTAATGGCTTGTCTGAAATAATTCTAGGCGGCTCTTTTCACTGGAATACTCAGTGAAGCTGAGCAATCAGTAGTTTCCGCTATGGCTTCCGTTCGTAAAAAGCCTGCTGAAAATACAGAGTTCTCTTATGTAGTTGAGTGGCTTGGGGTTCGCCCAAATAATGCTAACCCTAATGAAGTTCTCAGATGGTTAAATACTAAAGTAGCTTCAAACGATGAGATTTCTTTCTAAATTGTCAAAACTGACGAAGTTTGAGAGCCATTCGACATTCAGGAAACATTAGCCCACCCTCCAACAAACTAATCAAACTTCAGTATAGCCTTCACTGGCGCATAACTTAAACGATGTTGCGGGCAAATGCCAAGTGTCTGCAAAACCAATAGGTGCGAGGGGCTTGGATAGCCTTTGTGTTTAGCAAAACCGTATTGAGGGTAGATTTTATCCAGCTCATAAAGCTCTGCATCACGCGCCACTTTAGCAAGAATAGAAGCAGCCGAAATGGCTTGCACTTTGCTATCGCCCTTCACAATCGCCTCGCACGGAAAGCTTATTTTAGGACACTTATTGCCATCTACCTGAACCAAGCTTGGAACCACATTAAAGTGCGCTTGCATCACCTCAATGGCGCGCTTCATCGCCAATAAACTTGCTTGCAGAATGTTGATTTCGTCTATCTCTTGGGCTGAACATTTAGCGATGCCCCACGCCAGCGCTTTTTGTTTGATTTCAACGCTTAAAATATCACGCTTTTTTTCTGAAAGTTTTTTAGAATCCGCCAAGCCTTCAATCGGATTATTGATGTCTAAAATGACCGCCGCCGCATATACACTGCCAGCTAAGGGGCCTCTCCCCGCCTCATCAACACCGCAAATTAGCATAAAACGCACTCTTGGGGCGCATTATGACTTTGCTCGAGAATAAAATTTAAAGTCTTCGTAACCTCGCTGTACAAACACGTACTTTCTCGGTTTCTGCGCTCCGTGCGCCTTGTAATGCATCCCCAATCATACATTTTTGTATGCTCCTACAAGTAACTCAAAATCACAGATGCCGCCTTTTTTGCGCTACCCTGCTTTAAAGTTTGGTGAATTGCGATAAATTCGTCTTTAATTTCTTGTGTGCGGATTTTATCTACCAGTAACAAAGACACCGCATCAGCCAGTTTTTGTGGGGTAGCCTCTTTTTGCAACAGCTCTGGCACCACAAATTTACTCGCTAAAATATTCGGCAAGCCCACATAAGGCAAATAATTCATCCGTTTTAAAATCCACCAGCTTAAAGTTGGCATGCGGTAGGTAATAACCATGGGGCGCTTTAATAATGCGGCTTCTAGCGTGGCTGTGCCAGAGGCCACCAATACAATGTCCGCAGCTTCCATAGCATCGTGCGCGTGCCCAAACAGAATATTTAAATGCAAATTTTCTGGTGCAACTTTATGTAAGGCATCTTCAAAAATCTTGCGCGTCTCACGCGTAATCAAAGGCACTAAAAATTGGGTATTTTCGTTATCTTGGCTAATAACTACTGCCGTTTTAACAAATAACTCAGCATGCTGGCGCACCTCAGATTGGCGACTACCCGGCAACATCGCAATTACCGATTTGCTTTTATCTATCTTTAGCGTTTCGCGCGCGCCTTTTTTATTGGGCTTTAGCGGAATTTCATCTGCCAGCGGATGTCCAACAAATGTAACAGGAACACCTGCGCGCTCATACAAAGGCGCTTCAAAAGGAAAAAGCGCCAATACATGCGATACCGCGCGTTTAATTTTGCCCATACGCCCACGGCGCCACGCCCAAATAGATGGGCTCACATAATGAACAGCCGGTATGCCCTGCTTTTTGAATTTGCGCTCTAACCAAAAGTTAAAATCTGGCGCATCTACGCCAATAAATACATCAGGCTTTTCTGCCAATAATTGTTTATACAAGCTTTTACGTAGACGAATTAAGCTAATTAAATGCGATAACACCTCTACATAGCCACGTACAGAAAGTTTTTCAATAGAAAAAAGAGACTTAGCTCCTTCGGTCGCCATTTTTGGTCCAGCGATACCAATAAAAGTTAAATCATCACGCTGTGCCTTTAACGCGCGCATCAAATGGCTTGCAAGCAAATCCCCTGAGGCTTCCCCAGCCACAATTGCTATCTTTGGCATACTACAATCTAGCGGATAATACCGCGGTTAGAGGTTAATAAAAATTCTGATAATAAATTAATTTCGGTACAGCTTTTTTGCATCTCGGCCAACTCGAGTTTGGCTTCTTCTAATGTTAATCCATTACGATACAAGGCTTTGTAAGCGCGTTTAATTTGCATTATCTTATCAGTATCAAAGCCACGGCGTTTAAGGCCTTCAGCGTTGATGCCATGCGGTTTAGCGTCATATCCTGCGGCAGTCACATAAGGTGGGATATCTTTAAACACCACAGAGCCAACTGCAGTAATCACATGAGCGCCCACTTTACAGAACTGATGAATGAGCGTGAACCCACCCAAAATGGCATAATCGTGAATATCCACGTGCCCCGCAAGCGAACTATTGTTAGCCATAATGGTATTGTTGCCAATAACACAATCGTGGGCAATATGCACGTAAGCCATAATCCAATTATCGTTGCCAATTTTAGTAGTGCCTTTATCTTGCACCGTGCCACGATTAAATGTACAGAACTCACGTATGGTATTGTTATCACCAATTTCTAGCGTAGTCGGTTCGTCACGATATTTTTTATCTTGCGGTTGCTCGCCTAGAGATGAAAACTGAAAAATCTGGTTATTTTTACCAATCGTGGTTGGGCCTTTAAACACCACGTGGCTCGCAATACGCGTTCCGGCACCCACCTTAACGCCCGCCCCTATTGTAGTATATGCGCCAACTTCTACGCTTGAATCGAGCTCAGCTTTAGGGTCAATGATGGCGGTTGGATGTATTTTTACAGTCATTTACTTAACTTATTACTTTAATTAAAATTTTTAATTATTTGATTTATATATTTTATTATTTATTTTTCAATTGCTTTTAAAATACACATCATACTTGCCTCAGCAACCACGCCACCATCTACTGTTGCGACGCCTGTGTATTTCCAAATGCCTTTTAAAATTCGATCAATTTTAACGTTAAGTATGATTTGATCCCCAGGTGAAACTGGCTTTTTAAAGCGCGCGCTATCAATACCTGCAAAATAATATACAGAATCACTGCTGGGTTTAATTCCCATTGTTTTGAACGACAAAATAGCTGCTGCCTGCGCCATTGCTTCCACAATCAATACACCCGGCATCACAGGATGGTAGGGGAAGTGACCTGGGAAAAACGGTTCATTCACCGTCACGTTTTTAAGCGCTGTAATTTCTTTTCCAATTTCCATTGAAATCACACGATCAATCAATACGAAAGGGTAGCGGTGTGGCAAATGGTCTAGTATTTCATGGATATCCATGCTGGTATCTATTGTCATATTGTTTCTCTATTTATTTTTTGCAGAAGTTATTGTTGCAATGATTTCTTCTAAGTATTTAATTTTATCTGTTAATTGGCTCAAATGGGGAGTTAAGTGACGAATATTAGCAGCTGTTTTAAGCCAATCCTCATGAGCTTGCGATGGCATCAGCGCGGTATAAGTCCCCGCCTTGTTGATAGAGCGCATAATCATACTGCCTGGAGATATGGTGACCTCATCTGCAATATTTAAATGCCCCAAAATCATGGCAGCGCCACCAATTCTGCAATGCTTGCCAATAATCGCACTCCCCGCAACCCCAACACAACCAGCAATCACAGTATGCGCGCCAATGCGGCAGTTATGCGCTATTTGTATTAGATTATCTAGCTTTACACCCTCTTCAATGACTGTGTCATCTATAGCGCCACGGTCTATCGTCGTATTAGCGCCAATGTCTACATCATCATGAATAATGACACGCCCGACTTGTGGAATTTTAACCCAACGCTTACTTTTATTCTCACGTGTCTCTTCTGCATAACCAAAACCGTCATTGCCGATTACGCAACCAGAAAACAAATGACAATTTTTACCGATTTGTGTTGCATGCTTAATTGTTACATTCGCTTCAAGCACGGTATTATCTGCAATGCTTGAGTTGCGCTCAACCACGCAACCCGCGCCAATTGTCACGTTGTTGCCAATCGTCACGTTAGCCTCTATCAACACATTGGCAGCTATACTGCAAGTTGAGGGGATGATAGTAGTGGCATGTACATCCGCGCTACTGTGCACACCTTTAAAAGCACTAAACGGTGGGTTTAATAACTGTGAAACCTTGGCAAAATACGCGTAAGGATTATCAGTAATAATTTTTGGGATGTTTGTGAGAGACACATGCTGCTGAGCGATAATAACAGCGCTCGCACGCGTTTGTTTTAATTGTGCCGTATATTTTGTATCACTAAAAAAACCAATCGCGCCAGCATCAGCCAATTGCAAAGAGCCTACGCGATGAATTTTGACATCAGCATCAGCTGATACGGAGCCACCTAATTGCTGAACTATTTGCTGAAGCGATAACTGGATAGTCATAAATAGCGGCCATATGGCGTATATAGTTGCTTACTTTTTGCCAAGCAATTTCAATACTTTATCGGTGATATCCACTTTTTTACTTGCGTAAGCAACACCGCCGTACACCACCAAATCATAACCTTCAGTTTCAGAAACAGTTTGCACGGCTTTATTAATACGGTCTTGCAGGCTAGCAAGCTCCTCATTTTTACGGAGGTTGATGTCTTCACGTAATTCACGTTGTTTTCGTTGAAATTCAATTTTTAAATTTGATGCATCACGTTCTTTATTGCGACGATCAGTTTCTGATAGGGTTACCCCTTCTTTATCTAGCGCAGCTTCAATATCACGAATTTGCTTTTGCATTTTGTCTAGCTCTTGAGACTTTGGGCTAAACTCACGCTCTAGTTTTTTACCACTTTCAGCTGTTTGTGGTGCTTCTTGCAAAATTTTGTCTACTTGCACATATCCAATTTTAAGTTCTGCTGCTGATAAGCTCGTAGCAGCCACTAAAGAAGCCAAAACAAAGATGCTATTAAATTTACTAATCAATTCAAATCTCCTAAACATTGCTAGGGCATCGCCCAAAGCAATTTTAATTCTACTACTAATATCAAAAATATAGCTAAATGACTATTATTTCTAAAACTGCTATTTTTAAAACTGCGACCCAAGTTGGAACTGCAAGACCTCTGTTCGATCATTTTGCTGCTCGTTTAGCGCTTTCGCAAATACCAGTTTTAATGGACCAAAAGGCGAAAACCAACTTATACCAACCCCTGTTGAATAACGTAAATCACCCAAACTAATACTTTGATTCTCTCCAAAAACGTTACCTGCATCAACAAAAGCGCTTAATCTAAACTGTGATGAATCTTTAATCAATGGTACTGGTGCAAAAAATTCTACATTACCGATAATACGCGTTGTACCGCCAATATTAAACTCTTGACCTGTGTTGTCAATTTGACGTGGTCCTAAAGAACCATTTTCAAAGCCCCTCACAGAGTTTACACCCCCGGCAAAGTAATTTCTGAAGAAAGGGTACTTTTTATTATTATATGAATCTGCATAATCAAACTCACCATTTAACAGAAGTGTGAAATTCTTAGCAATCTCTTTATACCAAGCATGTCTATAATCAATTCGATAATATTGCAAATCTAACACTGGTAGAGTTACTTCTGCACTTAGCCTTTGTAGAACGCCTTTATTAGTAAACAATATATTGTCACGCGTGTCATGCGTCCATCCAGCTGAAAGTTGGATAGAGTTGCTTGTACAGCCTGTGGTATTGCCACAAAAATCTATATATTGTATCGGGCTATTGTTCGACAACTCAACTTCAGTAAAATCTGCCGTTAAGCCTGCAGTAAAAAAGTTGTTTTCTGTGAGCGGCAAACCGAAACGCACACCTGCACCGTAAGACCGACTATTAAAGTCTGCAAGATTGTTGTTTATATCATTATTTGCGTTTAAATCACGTCTGTAGACATCAAATCCACGACTAATACCGTCAGGCGTAAAATACGGGTCAGTAAAAGATAAAGAATAAACTGTGTTTAATCTACTGGTATTTATCTGTGTATTCACTCGATTACCTGTACCTAAAAAGTTAGGTTGATTAATTGTAAATCCTAGTACCACACCTTCATTACTTGATAAGCCAGCGCCAAACTGTACACTACCAGTAGATCTTTCTGTCACGTCCACATTCATATCTACTTGATCATTTGTGCCAGGCACAGCAGGTGTTTCAATATTGACTTGGTCAAAAAATGCCAAGCGATCTAAGCGCTCTTTTGAACGATTGATTTTATCCCCTGCGTACCAAGCAGACTCCAATTGGCGCATCTCTCGTCTCAATACGGAATCGCGAGTACGCGTATTACCAGTTAAATTGATACGGCGCACATAAACGCGTTTGCCAGGATCAATAAAAAATGTAAACGCAGCAGTGTGATTTTCTTTATTAATATCTGGAATCGCATTGACGTTAGAAAACGCATAACCGTCATTTCCCAATCTATCGCCGATTGCTTTACTTGATTCAGTCACTAATTGACGGTTAAAAACATCACCTTTAGCAAACTTTATAAGAGAAGTCAGTTCATCTTCTGGGACTTGTAGTTCGCCTGCCAATTTAACATCGCTAATGGTGTACTTTTCACCTTCAGTCACGTTCACCGTAATATAGATATCGCGCTTATCAGGAGAAATCGAGACTTGTGTTGAATCAATTCCAAACTCCAAATATCCCTGATTCATATAGAAAGATTTAAGCGTTTCTAAATCAGCGGTTAATTTTTGCTTTGAATATTGGTCATCTTTATTCCACCAACTCATCCAGTTTGGTGTTGTAAGCAAAAATTCGGCACGTAAGTCTTCTGTCGTAAAAGCGTTGTTACCAACAATATTGATATCTCGAATCTTAGCAGCAACGCCTTCTTCAATCTCAAACCGCACTGCTACGCGATTGCGCTCGAGTGGCGAAACAACTGTTTTTACCGTTGCACCATATTTACCTTGCGCTAAATAAGCCCGCTTAATTTCTTGTTCTGAGCGATCTAACTGTGATTTATCAAAAATCAAACCTTCAGATATGCCAATTTGCTTTAAATTTTCCGTCATTTTGTCAGACGGGAATGATTTATTTCCGCTGAATTCAATCTTAGCAATGGCAGATCGTTCTTGCACCGTGACAACCAACACATCACCTTCAGCTTCAATACGAATATCTTTGAAAAAGCCAGTGTTATATAAAGATTTAATAGCTTGTGTTGCTTTTTCATCCGACATCACATCACCTGCTTGCACGGGTAAATAAGTAAATATCGTGCCAGCCTCGGTGCGTTGCAGGCCTTCTACACGAATATCTTTAATTACAAACGGCTCTAAAGCAAATGCCTGTTGACTCAAAAGCGCTGTAATAAGCGCTGGAATATATCGAAGTTTAAACAAATTATTAACTCGTTGTAATTGTAATTATTAGTCTATTAAGATCGTTAAATATGGCGATGCTCATTAGTATGCCCAGCACAATAAATCCAATTTTTTGTCCTATCAACAAAACTTGCTCAGAAACTGGCGATCCTTTAATAATCTCAACGATATAATACATTAAATGCCCTCCATCTAAAACTGGTATTGGCAAAAGGTTAAGTACGCCTATGCTAATACTAACTAACGCTAAAAACCCTAAAAATGTTTTTAAACCTAAATCTGCGCTTTCTCCAGCGTAAGTCGCAATCGTCACTGGACCGCTAATACTGGACAAAGAAACCTCTCCCGTGACCATTTTGCCAAGCATTTTAAGACTGAATATCGAGGTATCCCAAGTCTTAGAAATGGCTTTTTGTAAGCTTTCTAGTGGCGAATAATGAAGCTCGATTAAAAATTGGCTTAAATCGTCTTTGCTGATTTTAACGGTTGCGCCCATTCTGCCTAATGTTTGATTGTTATCTACAACCTTATCTGGCGTGGCATTTACTTGCACAATATTTCCTGCACGTTCTAGTTTAATCTGCATAGATTTATTGGGGCTGTTTTTAATCATATTCACCAATTGATCCCAATCTTCAACGGCCACTTTATCAACGCTTATAATTTTATCATCTGGCATTAAGCCGGCTTTCTGCGCTGGGCTATTTGGCAATATTTCACCAATCACAGCAGGTATTTTGGGCCTAAATTCTTGTATACCTAATTTTTTTAAAACATCCACTTCAGCGTCTGCGTCTGCGTCAATGCCTTCAAAACTCAATGTATGTTGCAACAGTTCGTTGTGATTATTGACTGCTTCAATTTTAATGCTCTTAGTTTCTAATGATTTTTCTAGCAGCAGCCAACGCACTTCTTGCCATGACTTTACTTCTTCATCATCAATTGTTTGAATCAATTCGCCAGAGATTAAGCTCGCCTGTGCTGCTAAGCTGCCCTGACGCACGTCGCCTATCATTGGCTTTGTCGCGGTAACACCTAAAATAAATAATATCCAATATAGAAATATGGCCAATAACAAATTAGCCAATGGCCCTGCGAACACAATGGCAATGCGCTTCCAAACACTTTGTCGATTAAAAGCACGTTTTAAATCAGCCTCAGAATAGTCTTTAGCTAAAGACTTAACTTTGTTCTCGTTGTTATTCTCTAGTTCTGCTTTAAGCTCATTTTCATCTAACATCTTTACAAAGCCGCCAAGCGGAATTGCTGCCAGCACGAACTCTGTACGATCTTTGCCTAAAGTTTTTTGCCAAATTGGCTTGCCAAATCCTATCGAGAAGCGCAACACCTTAACGCCACACCAACGCGCTACTTGAAAATGCCCATATTCGTGAATGGTGACCAAAATGCCTATTGTTACGATAAATGCTAATAATGTCATCATGCTGTTAACACCTTTTTAGCGCAAATATTACCAAGGTATTGCTCTGCAAATCGCCTTGCTTCAACGTCTGTCTCAATGAGTTGCTCTAACGAGCTCACTGCAACTACTGGTATCTTATCTAGCGCTTTAGCGATTAATGCTGGGATATCCATAAACTGAATTTGCTTTTTTAAAAACGCTGGCACAGCGATTTCGTTTACAGCATTCAAGATGGTGGATGCTGTACCACCAAGCTGCAATGCGTTGTAAGCCAACTGCAAACATGGGAAGCGTTGCGTATCGGGTGATTCAAATTCTAATTTGGCAATTTCTAACAAATTCAATGAGGCAACACCAGATTCTATACGATTAGGGTAACCCAGCGCATAGGCAATTGGGGTACGCATATCTGGGTTACCAAGCTGTGCCAACACGCTCCCATCAATATATTCGACCATTGAATGAATAATGCTTTGCGGATGCACAACCACCTCAATTTGGTTGGGCTTGGCGTTAAAAAGCCAATGCGCTTCTATCACCTCAAGGCCTTTGTTCATTAATGTTGCAGAGTCTATGGTGATTTTTGCGCCCATCACCCAATTAGGATGCTTAAGCGCCATCTCTGGCGTTACACTTTCTAGCGCTTGTTGACTATATTTTCTAAACGGTCCACCAGATGCCGTTAATATAATCTTATTCACCCCTACAGAATTTATGCCGCTGGAAGGCTCATGGGTGTTGGTTTGTGGTGGCATGACTTGGAAGATAGCATTATGTTCGCTATCAATTGGTAATAATGTCGCGCCACCATCTTTAACCGCTTGCATAAATAAACTGCCAGCCATCACTAACGTTTCTTTATTGGCTAGCAAAATACTCTTGCCTGCGCGCGCCGCTGCCATTGCTGGCTTAAGCCCTGCTGCACCAACAATTGCTGCCATCACACTATGCACATTTTCATCACTGGAAATTTGCTCTAAACCGCTAATGCCTGATAAAACCTGTATTTTGCTACCATAACTTTTTAATTTTTGACACAACTCATGTGCAGCATTTTCGCTTAGCATCACGGCAAAACTAGGTTTGTATTGCACGCATTGTTCAAACATTGTAGCCACATTGTTATTGGCTGCAAGCGCATAGGCTTTATATAAACTAGGGTGGCGCGCTATGACATCAAGCGTTTGTTTGCCGATGGTACCTGTACTGCCTAAAATGGTAATATTTATCATGGCTTCTTTGGCTTTTATCTATATAAAACGATTGCGTCCAACAAATACAAAACTACAGGCAAGCTAGAAACTATTCCATCAATGCGGTCCCAAATGCCACCGTGACCGGGAATGCAATTTCCGCTATCTTTTAAATTAAATTGCCGCTTGATGAGCGATTCAAACAAATCTCCAATGATGCCCAATATCGCTACTGTCCAAAAAACAGGCATTGTTGTGAATTCCAAAGTTGCCACTGGAAAGTCGAATTGTTGCAAAAAAATACTATACAGAGATACGCCAATCAGCGCACCTGCCACACCTTCCCATGTTTTTCCAGGGCTGATGTACGGCGCAAGTTTATGCTTGCCAAAGTTTTTCCCAAAAAAATAGGCTACGCTATCTGCCACCCAAACCGTAGATAACAGAACAAATAAATTGCGTGCGTCGATTTTTCCCCAGACAAAACCCAGCCAGAGTGATAACACCAACAGCAAACCTAAGCCAGCCAATAAAGCGCGTGGCGCACGCATTTTTGTATATAACCAGATAGGTGCCACAATGCACCAAAAAACAGCAGCCCAAAAACCAATGGTTCGCGCCCAGCTAACACCGCCATTTAAACTAAAAAAATTGTCTCTAAAAAAATAAGCACCTATTGCCGCACCTAACAATAAATAGCCCAATTTAGTTGTTGCTTTTAATCCAATCATATCGGCCCACTCAGCCAATGCAAACAATGCCAATACACCAACTAAAACTGCCCACCAAATATTGGGTAGCAAAAACATTGCAGGAATTAATACGGCCATCAAGCAAACAGCAGTAATAATGCGTGTTTTAAGCATTGTTTGATTGAGCACTGTTTACTTGTTCATCTGAAACTAGTTGTGGTGATAACTGTTCACTTGTTCTGCCAAAACGTCGCTCACGTGCTTGGTAGGATGAAATTGCAGCTTGAAAAGCTTCACCATCAAAATCTGGCCAAAGAGTATCTGTGAAATAAAACTCGGTGTAGGCCAATTGCCAAAGTAAAAAGTTACTAATGCGTTTTTCGCCACCCGTACGAATAAACAAATCTGGCTCGGGCGCATAGTGCATTGATAAATGTGCAGTAAAATCTTCTTCTGCAAAGGGTTCTTTATTATTGGGATGGTGGCTTAAACGTTCTTGAAACATTTTATTGCTAGCCTGCAAAATATCCCAGCGCCCGCCATAATTTGCAGCAATCGTGAGCACTAAACCGGTATTTTTTGAGGTTAAGGCTTCAGACTCTTTAATTTGTTTAACTAACTCTGCATTAAAACGGCTTACATCACCAATCAGTTTGAGCTTGATATTATTATCATTTAGCTTCGACACTTCCCGTTTTAAGGCATCCATAAATAAGCCCATTAAAAATGTGACTTCGTCTTCTGGACGACGCCAATTCTCGCTACTAAACGCAAAAAGTGTCAGATACTTTACATCAAGCTTAGCACAATGCTTAACCAAGTCGCGGACGATACTCACACCTCGCTTATGCCCAGCCACGCGCGGTAGAAAGCGCTTTCTAGCCCATCTTCCATTGCCATCCATAATCACGGCGATATGAACAGGAATTTCTCCTGACACAGGAATATCTTTAGTGGAACTTGAAAATAAGCCCAATTAAATTACCTTAAAAGCTTGACGAAGGCAGGCTGAAAAACAAATAAAAAAATAAGATTGAAGAAGCATAATTCTAAACCGCCATTAGGTCGGCTTCTTTAACTTGTAGCAACTTATCCACTTCTACAACTGCTTTATCGGTTAACTTTTGTACTTCGTCTTGCGCGCGACGCTCATCATCCTCAGAGATTTCTTTATCTTTAAGCAATTTTTTAAGCGCCTCATTCGCATCGCGGCGCACATTGCGAATCGCCACTTTTGCACCTTCTGCTTCGTTACGCACAATTTTTGTTAAGTCACGACGACGCTCTTCTGTAAGCATCGGCATTGGCACACGAATCATATCGCCATTAGTTGCTGGGTTTAAGCCTAAATCAGCATCGCGAATGGCTTTTTCTACTTTGGCAATCATGTTCTTTTCATAAGGCTGTACATTAATTGTACGTGCATCACCCAAATTCACATTCGCAACTTGATTCACTGCCACCATAGACCCGTAATATTCCACCATCACATGATCTAACAAGCCAGCGTGCGCGCGGCCTGTACGTACTTTAGCCAAATCATTTTTAAGCGCTTCAAGAGACTTTTGCATTTTTTGATCTGCGGTTTTTTTAATATCTTCTAACATTTCGTTCCCCAACTTAATTTACACGACTACGCGTGTACCTTCATTTTCACCCATTACAACGCGTTTTAAAGCATCTTTTTTAAATATATTAAATACCGCTATTGGCATTTTTTGATCGCGACATAAAGTAAAAGCTGTTGCGTCCATGACTTTTAAATTTTTGCTAATTGCTTCATCAAAACTGACTGTTTGATACATCACCGCTTTAGAGTCTTTTTTCGGATCAGCATTATAAATGCCATCAACCTTAGTGGCTTTAAGAACAATTTCCGCATCAATTTCCATTCCACGCAAGGCTGCGGCGGTATCTGTCGTAAAAAAAGGATTACCTGTGCCAGCACCGAAAATCACCACACGACCTTTTTCAAGCGCACGTATCGCTTTAGCGCGCACGTAAGGCTCTACGAATTCTATGCTCAGCGCAGATTGCACGCGCGCATCTACACCAATTTGGCGCATCGCATCTTGCAACGCTAGCGCATTCATCACTGTTGCCAACATGCCCATATAGTCTGCTTGCGCGCGATCCATGCCATCGGCTGCTGGTGCAACACCGCGAAAAATATTACCGCCACCAATCACCACGCCTACTTCAACCCCTAAATCTACAATCTCTTTAACCTGGCCCACAATATTAGTAATGGTTGCGCGATTAATACCATATGCATCGTCACCCATGAGCGCCTCGCCAGAGAGCTTTAGCAGTATGCGTTTAAAGGCAGGTTTTGCCATATTTTTCCTCATATTTTAAGTTTGCTTATTTAATCACAAACCCAAGCATTTTGCCTAAGTTTTTGGTCATATTCACGATATTTTAGACGAAAAAAAAGTGGGCTTGGCGCCCACTTCTTACACTTAAAACGCTTAAACCTTAGCTGCTGCTGCAACTTCTGCCGCGTAATCTACAACGGCTTTCTCAATACCTTCACCCACTGTGTACATCGTAAAAGAGGCAATTGATGCGTTTTTAGATTTTAATAAAGACTCAATCGTAAATTTGTCATCTTTAACAAACACTTGGCTTAATAAAGTCACTTCTTTTAAGAATTTTTGCACCGTACCATCGGCAATTTTATCCAACATTGCATCTGGTTTACCTGCTTCTTTTGCTTTTTCAATAGCCACACGACGCTCAGCTTCAATCAAACTCGCATCAATGCCTGATGCATCTAATGATTTTGGTTTTGCAGCAGCAATATGCATGGCAATATCTTTTGCTAGCGCTTCATCACCACCCACTAAATCAAGGATAACGCCGATTTTACTGCCGTGCACATAGCTAGCTAATTTGCCTTGTGCGTTTAACTTAACGAAGCGGCGTGGGGTAATATTTTCACCGATTTTACCAACCAATTGCGCACGTGTTTCTTCAACAGTCGCACCGCGCATTGGTAATGCATTGACAGCTTCAATATTAGCTGCATTGCTAGCGGCAACAATACCCGCTAACTCGCCTACAAATTTTAAGAAATCTTCATTTTTTGCACAGAAGTCAGTTTCAGAGTTCACTTCAATCATTGAGCCAGTTTTACCATCGGCAGAGATTGAAACACCTACAGTACCTTCAGCAGCCACGCGGCCTGCGGCTTTGCTTGCTTTGTTACCAAAGCGCACACGTAGAATTTCTTCTGCACGTGTCATATCGCCTTCAGCTTCTGTTAACGCTTTTTTGCAATCCATCATTGGCGCATCAGTGCGCTCACGTAATTCTTTTACCATTCCTGCGGTAATTTCAGCCATTTTTAGCTCCTAAATTTTAATGGTTTTAGATAATAATTTCGAATTCTTTAAATAGAAAAAGGGGCTATGCGCCCCTTTTTGGATCAAACAATTACTCTGCTACCGCTTCTTCTGCTACTGGTGCAGTGTCTTCTTGTGCAGATTTTACGATTTCGGTAATCGCATTTGCGCGACCATCTAACACCGCATCCGCCATACCACGAGCATACAAGCGAATCGCGCGGCTTGAGTCATCATTACCTGGAATCACATAAGCAACGCCATCTGGTGAGTTATTCGTATCCACAATACCAATAACTGGGATACCTAATTTTTGCGCTTCAGTAATCGCGCCGCTTTCATGCCCAACGTCGATAATGAAAATCGCGTCTGGCAAGCCACCCATTTCTTTAATACCACCAATAGAACGCTCTAATTTTTCGATTTCACGCTTGTAACCTAAGGCTTCTTTTTTGCCAAATTTATCTAAGCTACCGTCTAATAACATTGTATCAAAGTCATGCAAACGTTTGATAGATTGTTTTACTGTTTTAAAGTTAGTGAGCATGCCGCCCAACCAACGGTGGTTCACATAAGCACAACCTGCGCGTGACGCTTCTTCTTTAATAATATCGCGCGCTTGGCGTTTTGTACCTACAAATAAAATACGGCCTTTATTTGCCGCTAATGTACGCACGTATTTTTGCGCCTCTTCAAATAGTGGTAAGGTTTTTTCTAGGTTTACAATATGAATTTTGTTGCGGTCACCAAAAATGTACTCTGCCATTTTTGGGTTCCAATAACGGGTTTGATGGCCAAAGTGAACACCGGCCTCAAGCATCTGACGCATAGTTACTGACATTTTATTACTCCATGTAAAGGGTTAACTTTGCTTACGTCCACAATATCTAAAGACTTTTTAATTAAACAAAATCTAATAGACACCCTGTACGGGACTAAGCATTAATTTTCTAGCATTAATAATTAAGCTAATTTTCTACAGAATTACATTGCAAAATTGCAGAGCGAGCATAATACCACTAACTATCTGAGTTTGCTAGTTTAAATGATGATTTTATGATTAATTAACGCAGACGGGCACGCCAATAATAAGTTTAGCTCTTTCTATATCTACCCTTAAAAACTCGGCAATGTCAGTATAATCGTCAGGCAGCGCGGCGTCGTCCCATCCGTTGGCAGAGTGCCGTGCAAGATTCACCGCTAACAATACATTTTTAACGCGGTGTTCATTAGCCGATTCATCATGCATGAGTTGTTTTAATAAAGGCGGAAATTTAAAAACTTCAACCAGTTCATTTTGCATATCATGCAACTTAAACCCAAGCACTTCTTCTTGCACAGCTTGACTGCGCAAGGTTTTATCAGCCTTTTGCATATCAAAAATTGTGTACATTTTTTCTGGCGCAAAACACCACATCAGCATTTCAGATAAATCGTGCAATAAAGCCGCAACACACAACTCTTCTGCGTGTAAATCAGCTAAATGCGTTGCCCAATCGCCAGCAAATCTTGCCGCACGATGTGCGCGCCTAATCATACGCAATAAATGTGTAAGCGCCGTTAAGTTGTCTTTAAGCGTATCTTCAACCAATAAACCTGGTGATAAATTTTTAAAAAATGTGGTGGTGCCCATCATTAAAATAGCTTGCTCAACTTGCAATAAATCTTGCAACTGTTGCCTGCCTTTGTGAGTTTGTGAGTAACACAACACTTTAAACACCATCATTGGGTCTTTTAAAATCACCCCTGTGAGAGCGCGGGCGCTTAATTTATCTTCATCTTCTTGCAAACGGGCGATTTCTCGCGCAGTTTGCTTAAGTACTGGGATTTCCACCTGCTTAATAAATGCAATCCAATCAGCCAAGGCTTTGCTTTGTAACGGTGCTGCAAGCATCTAAAACTCCTAACAATCACTTTTATGACGTGTTAACAGCATAAAGCCTTGCCAAGTTTTAAATCTTGCAAAAAAAGTGATAAAAATAGCGCAATTTATCGAATTGCTTCAAATATTTAATGCAGATAAAAAATGAATATTCAATACTAATTGACATCCTCCCCTACCTAAAGGAAGGGGATTCCTAACATTACTATTAAGAAATTCCTAATTCAACGAAAACAGCCAATTTACAAATATTACTAAATGCAAACAGGACTTACATTCTCTCCAAAGGCTAACCCCGCAAGCCCTGCGGTTAATATGTTTTTGGCGGCGTTTACATCTCGGTCATGGGATGTTTTACAGCTTGGACATTCCCACGTTCGTGTATTAAGTGAAAACATAGCTAGGGTATGTCCACAAGCATTACAACGCTTGCTCGATGGATACCACTTGTCAATGCCAATTAACGTTCTACCATACCATTTTGCTTTGTACTCTAATTGCCGTACAAATTCAGACCAACCAGCGTCACTAATGGATTTTGCCAACTTGCGGTTTTTAAGCATGTTGGATACAGCTAGACTTTCGACAGCGATTACTTGGTTCTCGTTAATCAGCTTAGTTGAAAGTTTGTGCAAGAAGTCTTTCCGAATATCGGTGATTCTTGCATGTAGTTTTGCGACTTTTAATCGCGCTTTATTAAGGTTACTAGACCCTTTCTTTTTATTGCTTAATCGCTTTTGGAGTAAGGCTAATTTAGCCAAATTATTAGCAAGCGACTTTGGTGACTTGAATTTACTACCACTTGAGGTGACAGCAAAATCAGTTAAGCCTAAATCAATGCCTATTTTATTTGAAACAACGGACTTATCTGCTACGGCATCATCCATGAGCATCGAGACAAAATACCGTCCAGCACAATCTTTACTCACTGTTACAGTAGTGAGTTTTGCCGCTTTAGGTAATGTGCGTGACCATTTAATGATTAATGGCTCTATCATTCTGCCTAGTGTTAAAACACCGTTCTCAAATTTGAAGGCACTGGCCGTATATTCAGCAGATTGTTTATCAAATTTAGATTTAAAGGTTGGATATTTATTTCGCTTGGCAAAGAAATTAGCAAATGCGGATTGTAAATGGCGCAATGCTTGTTGTAGTGGCACTGAACTCACTTCGTTTAACCAAGTGTATTCAGGCTGTTTTTTTAACTGTGTAAGTAAGGCAGAAGTTTCATGGTAGCCAATACGCTTTTTTTTGTTGTAGTAAGCATCAGTACGCGCTTTAAGCATGTAGTTGTATGCAAAACGAGCACAGCCAAATGTTTGAGCAAGAATCTCTTTTTGCTCATCGGTTGGGTAAAACCTGAATTTGTAGGCGCGTTTAATTTCCATTTACACAGATTATACTTCTCATGTAAGATTGTCAACAAAAGTAGTATTATTAGAAGAAAGGAAGCGGGGTTAAGTGGTGCTTTGCATCACGCGCTATTCATCACCGCCCTAAAGGGCAGTGTTTTCCGCGCAATTAGATGAATGACATATCAAAGGCGATGCTCTAGATGGAAGAATCCATATGGGTTTCAGGGCAGTGTTTTTTGCTCGAGGATTAAATAAATATTGAAAAGACCCAATTAACAGGGTAACCAATTTAAAACATGCCGTATTGATTTTGCTATTCGAACATAACATTTACCAATTCTTTTAGGCGCAGGATTTATCTGCACATCAGGTCAACTTGGTTAGTCGCAATGCTATGCTAAAATAACGAAATTAAATTTTAACGAACACGTACATGGCCATTACCATACTTAACGCTGACGACATCGCCAAAATGCGTGTTGCAGGCAGATTAGCCTCTGAAGTGCTTGATTACATTACCCCTTTTGTGGTAAATGGCGTCACGACTGAAATGCTGGACCAGCTCTGCCATGAATATATCGTGAATGTGCAACAAGCGATTCCTGCGCCTTTAAACTATGCGCCAGACGGCCATACGCCCTACCCTAAATCGATTTGTACTTCGGTAAATCATCAAATTTGCCATGGCGTGCCAAGTGATAAAGTGCTTAAAAATGGCGATATTGTGAATATCGATATCACCGTGATTAAAGATGGCTATCACGGTGACACTTCGCGCATGTTTCATATAGGTGAAACCTCTATACAAGCCAAAAGATTGTGCGATATTACTTACCAAGCCATGTGGTTGGGTATTAAACAAGTGAAGCCAGACGCGACTTTGGGCGATGTTGGTTATGCTATACAAACCTTTGCCGAAAAAAACGGCTACAGTGTAGTGCGCGAGTTTTGCGGGCACGGTATAGGCAAAAAATTCCACGAAGACCCACAAGTGTTGCATTACGGCAGACCAGGTATGGGTGTTAAACTACAAGCAGGCATGATGTTTACCATAGAACCCATGATAAATGCGGGCAAGCGCGACATTAAACAAATGCCCGATGGCTGGACCATTGTAACCAAAGACCGCAGTTTATCGGCGCAATGGGAACACACGATTTTAGTCACCGAAACAGGATATGAAGTGATGACCGTATCTGCTGGCTCACGCCCAGCGCCTTAAGTTTTACTAGCACCCAAATGTCTGATAAACAATCTATACAAGCACTACGCAGCCATATTAAACAAGAACAGGCCACCTTAGAAGCTAGTTTTTTTGAGCACGAAACCCCTGCCCAACTGCTTAAAAAACACGCACAGCTGATTGATAAACTTTTAAAACAAATTTGGCTAGAAGCCAATATCGACAAAGATGTTACGTTGATTGCCGTGGGCGGCTATGGGCGTGGTGAGTTGTTCCCTTATTCCGATATCGATCTACTGATCTTGTTACCAGTCGCCCATGGTGATCAGCATAACTCAAAAATTGAGCAACTTATCGGTAAGCTTTGGGATATTGGCCTAAATGTTGGACATAGCGTACGCACCTTAGAAGAATGCGTAACAGAAGCAGCGCAAGAAGTGACGATACAAACAACATTGCTAGAGTCACGCTTAATTGCAGGCAAAATTTCACATTACCAAGCGTTTGTGACTGCGATAAATGCTGCTATGAAAGCTGACCTATTTTTTGCAGAAAAATTTAAAGAGCAAGATAATCGGCATGCAAAATTTAACGATACCGCTTACAGTCTAGAACCAAACATTAAAGAAAGCCCCGGCGGCTTACGCGATTTGCATATGATTTTATGGTTAACGCGCAGCCAAAATTTAGGGCGAACTTGGCTAGAACTTTTTAAAAACAACATCATCACCAAAGCAGAATTACGCCAAATTAAGCGTCATGAGCGGATTTTACAAACCTTGCGCATTCGCTTACATTACCTTGCAAAAAGGCGAGAAGATAGATTGCTGTTCGATTTTCAAAATGTGTTGGCTGCAGATTTAGGCTTAGTGAATACTTCGCGTAAACGTGCAAGCGAGCAACTCATGCAAAGCTATTATTTAAGTGTTAAATATATAAGCTTAATCAATGAGATACTTGTTAAAACTTTAGAAACCACTTTAAATAATAACGAAGCGATAGTCACACCGATTAACGACAGATTTGAAGTTAAAAATGGTTTGTTAGAGGCTAAAACTGCATTGCTATTTCAAAAACAACCCACTGCAATTTTAGAAAGTTTTTTGGTGTTGCAACAACATTTAGATATTAAAGGCTTGAGCGCAAACCTACTACGCGAAATGCAACGTGTTAAAAAAATGGTGAACCAAGACTTTAGAAATAATATTGAAAACAAAAAGTTATTTTTAAGTATCTTAATGCAAAAAGATGGTGTCAATCATTCGTTAAGACGCATGAATAGCTATGGTATTTTAGGGCAATATTTGCCTGTTTTTGGCAAAATCGTCGGTCAAATGCAGCACGATTTGTTTCATGTATTTACTGTTGATGCACATATTTTAAACGTCATCACCAACTTGAGGCGATTTGCAAAGCCCGAGCTCAAGCATGAGTTTCCGATATGTACCCAGTTATTTGAGGCCTTTGAAAAGCCTCATCTGCTTTATATTGCAGCATTGTTTCATGACATTGCAAAAGGACGTGGTGGCGACCATTCAACCTTAGGCACCATAGATGCAAAACGTTTTTGCAAGCTACATAACCTCCCAAAAGATGATAAAGACTTGGTTTCTTGGCTAGTGGACGCACACTTAAAAATGTCTAGCACAGCACAAAAATCTGACTTGTCAGATCCTATGGTTATTGACAATTTTGCACGTTTTGTAAAAACAGAAAGACGCTTAACAGCCCTGTATTTGCTCACTGTAGCGGACATTCGCGGCACTAGCCCAGTGGTTTGGAATGCTTGGAAAGCGCGTTTACTTGAAAGTTTATTCTATGCAACCAAGCGCGTGCTTAGCGCTGAAAGTTTTAATACTCAAAAAATGATAGTGCTTAGAAAAGAAGACGCGTCACAAAAACTAAATAAATTTGGCCTTAATAAAGAATCTTATCAAGCCTTATGGGATCAAGTCGGTACGGCGTATTTTGTGCGTTTTGAATCTGACGAAATTGCTTGGCAAAGTAGATTGCTCACACCACATGTATTCACCAACAAGCCAATAATTCGCGCAAGGCTCAGCCCAAATGGTGACGGCATTCAAGTCATGATTTATATGCAAGACCAAGATGATTTATTTGCACGCATCTGCAACTTTTTTGATCGCATGGGCTATAACATTGCGCAAGCCATTATCTATACGACACAACATGGCTATGCGCTAAATAGTTTTATTGTTTTAGATCAATTATCTAAATCCGTGAGTTACAACGGTTTACTAAATCATATTGAAACAAAATTGCTTGAAAAAATTGAGACTACGACACCTTTGGAATCTCCTTTACAAGGTCGCATCAGTCGCCAAGTAAAACACATGCCTTTTGCCACACGCGTGAGCATCAATGCCGAGCTGCAAAGTAATAACCATATGGTTGAAATTGTTGCGGGTGACCGCCCTGGCCTTTTAGCTAAAATTGCTTTTGTGTTTTTGCAGCAAGAGATATATTTGCACAATGCAAAAATCAATACGCTTGGTAGCCGTGCAGAAGATAGTTTTCTAATCTCAGCCAAAAAAAATCAAGCTTTAACGGATGGTCAAATAGAAGTTTTAATGCAAGATTTATCGCAAATTTAAGAGGATTAGTTAGCCCCAATTACTTCATTTCTAAGTTACCCAAAAATCCGGAAATAGTCCTTGTTTAATATAAACGACATCTATTAAACGATAATAAAGCGTAATCTCTCAATGGTTAGTAACTAATGGTTTCCAGTAGGCTGTATGTTTAGTTAGTTTTAAGTTATAACCTAAATGGGGGATATTAAAAACACACAAACATAAACATACTATTCGAAGAGACTATTCCAACTAACATAAAATGGTTTAAGAATAGCATTCGAGACTTTCGCTTGCTATTTTTAAGGTAGGCTCAGGTGATTTTATAGCTTTGAATTATAAATTACCTTGTTAACAATTTTTTTCATGATCAACAATAATATTTCGAGAGGATTATAAATGAAGAATTGCATTATTAAAGCCGTAATAGCAGGTGTGTTTTTAACAAGTATAAGTGTTTCAGCCTTTGCAACTGACAATTGGCGCAATAAAAAAAGTGGTTGTGGCGCACTCCCTAACTACTCACAACTTAAACATGCACTTGTAAAAGCTGTAGCTGATGAAAAAAGTGGATTAGACTTACAGATGTGGGCAACCATTGTAGACCGTGATGGTGTAGTGTGTGCGGTTGCATTCTCTGGTGCTGATCGCGGTGCACAATGGCCCGGCAGTCGCGTAATTTCTGCTCAAAAAGCCAATACAGCGAATGCATTTAGCTTAGATAGTTTAGCACTTTCTACTGCCAACCTATATTCAGCAGCACAAGGTACATCTGCTGCAACGCCATTAGGTGGTAGTTTATATGGTCTACAATTTAGCAACCCTGTTGATACAGACAAAGCTTACCGCAATCCACATTCATACGGCACAAATTGGGATGCAATGGTAGGTAACCGCGTAGGTGGTGTCAATGTGTTTGGTGGTGGCTTAGGGCTATACAGATCTAAAAAAGTAATTGGCGGGGTAGGTGTTTCAGGCGATACATCTTGCGCAGATCATAATATTGGTTGGCGTGTACGTGCTTATTTAGGCTTAGACCAGTTAGCTGGTGTTGGCGGTGTATCTGGTGATACAACTCGTCCTGACAACATTATTTTGGACGGTTTAAATGGCAACAACAATGGTACTACGGATGGTTTTGAGCAACCAAGTTGCTTAAATACATCTGGCTCTGACACGCTCCCAGCAGTTAAGTAATTTTCTGACGTTTTAGCTGTAAATAGAAACATAAAAGGCGCACACAAATTTTGTGAGCGCCTTTTTTTGTATTTTAAAACCTAACTAAATTGATAATGTTTACGTAAGGGCTTTTTTACTTCCCAAATACAAGATAGGCCTGCAGAGAAAGTTACCAAATCGCCCGCACCAAATGTCACGGCGTTGCCACCATTTTTAGGTATCACCGTCACTTCACCTTCTAAAATGTAAGCAATTTCTTGGGTATTGTAACTCCAAGGGAATGTAGATGCTTCCTTATACCAAGTCGGCCAGCTAAAAACACCTAAAGCATCCAGTTTAGTCGCATCTGGCTTTTCAACTTTAATATTCATTTAATACTCCAGAAAATAAAAAAGCCTTGAAAATCAAGGCTCATTAAACACTTAACAAACAAAAAGGCAATTAAGAATGTTTGTAATGCTTTTTAAGTTGCTTAATCACTTCCCATTGTGATTTCATGCCTTTGGGAAACACCACAAAATCACCTGCTTTAATAGTCACTTTTTCACCACCTTCAGGTGTTACTGTAAATTCACCTTCAAGCACGTAAGCGCTTTCTGTCATACCAAAGTCCAATGGGAATTTAGATGGTGCGCAATCCCAAATAGACCAACTTGAAACACCTAGTGACTTTAATTTTTCTTCTGTTGGGTTGTGATCAATAATTATTTGACTCATTTTATATCCTTAAGCAATACATAAATAAATTGAGAACTGATTTTTAAACAATACTCAGATGGTTTTAAAACATAACATTATATACTTAACCCCAATTTATGTGCAAAAACAAACATAATCAATTGCTTATAAATTACCTAAAATACCTCAAAAAAAATGTGTAATTTATTTAAGAAAGTCAATAGAAATTCCTACTCTCTGGCATCCCCCAAATGGGCTATTGTTAAATATATCAACGATGATAAATTCGCCTTTGTAAAGTAAATGTGAATTTAAATTTAGCTACCAGACCTTTATTTATAGCCCTACTAACTGCTAGAGTTTAAGTTAGGCATGAATTCGTTAAGATGCATATTTAAAACCAAGACATACTATAACGAAGTGTTGAATTAAATATAACAATCTAAATTGGTAACTGATATGAAAGTAGCAAAAAATCTAAGTCAAGCTAATGTTTATAGTGACTATCAAAAGTTAATATCTAAACTTTTGATAGTCACTACATTGCTATTAGATTTACCTTTTGTAAGTTTGATGAAAACTGCAAAAGCAGAAACTATCAATCCTAACGATTGGGTCACAATACCCGTTAAAGCCGACCCAATGATGCAAGGGCTGAATATACCTGCAAATGCAGCCACACAAGGTATGTGGTCTGGTGTATATAATTGGCCATTCAATGGTTTACATATGGCTGTTTTACCAGATGGCCGTGTACTTACTTATGGTACTGATCTTACGGATGGGGGGAATCAAGATGGGCGATATTATGATGTTTGGGACCCAACAATAGGTTTTGGCCCTTCAAGCCATAACACTACTTTTAAAGCTAATGCCCCAGATAGTTTTTGTAGCACCTCAACATATTTAAATGATGGTAATCTCTTAGTTGCTGGCGGAAACTCACCAACTCAAAGCAACATTTATTCACCATCTTCTAACAGCCGAACCACAGCGTCATACAACTTAGCAGAGCAACGTTGGTATGCTACGATGATTAGTCTTCCAGATGGCAGGCCATTAATGCTAGGGGGTATGAGAACTTATAGTGAAGGCATGGAGTTCAATCCTGATCAAGCAATTGCAGCTGGCTTGGCATCTATGACACCTGAAGTACTTGAAACTAATGGCTGGCGTACTTTATTTGGCGCAACAAGTAGGGACGCATTTGGCCCAGATTATCTACGCACTTCTTACCCACGTGCTTGGGTGGCGCCCAACGGGTTAGTGTTTGGTGTGTCATCAGATAAAATGTGGTACTTAGACCCTGCTGGAAACGCATCAATCCCATATGTGGGTGACTATAAGCGCTATGGTGGCGCCAATATTGTAAATGCTGGCTCAACAAATACAGCAGTCATGTACGCTCCAGGTAAGATTCTCATTGCTGGTGGTAATGGTGGTTGGAATGGGGATGAAAGGCCTGCAAGCAATCAAGCTACAGTGATAGATATTAATTCTGGGACCCCTATTCTTACTGAACAACCCAATATGTCGAGTCCTCGCCGACTTGTCAACTCAGTTGTATTAGCCAATGGACAGGTCGTTGTTACAGGTGGCTCCAGGCGAGGAAATAATAATGGTGGAGATGCGGTGTTTTCTGCGGAGATATGGACCCCTTCATCTCCAAATGGTTCTTCTGGTACTTGGTCAACTGGACGAAGTGCAGCTATTTACAGAGGCTATCACTCACAAACAGTGCTAATGCCAAACGGAACCATATTGTCAGAAGGTGGCGGAGCTCCGGGCCCAGTACAAAACAAAAATGCAGAAATTTATTATCCGCCTTATTTATTTAGAAATGTAGCAGGGTCCTCACAACTTGCAACACGCCCAGTGATTAAAGCCATCAGTGGACTTTCTTACAATAACAACGCTGCTATGCAAATGGATATGGAATCTGCTGATTCCATATCGCAACTTGTTTTAATTGGCTTAAGTCAAGGTACTCATAATTTCAATACTGGGCAGCGTCGAATTCCGTTAACTTTCAGCCAAGAAAGCTTTAGGCTCACAACCACCATACCTAACTCATTTTTAACGCCACCAGGATACTATCAAGTAGTTGCGCTTGATGCAGCTGGGGTACCTTCATTAGGCACAATTATAGCGATTGGTCAAAACCAAGCTCCTCCAGCAGTTCCGCCCAATCCATACACACCACCTGACATAAGTGGTGCAATTAACGTACCAATACTTAATCCTGGAGGCACAGCAAATTACAGCGTTAATGCTGTTTCGGGGGTTACATACAGTTGGAATTTCGGCGACGGTAGTCCAAGCACTCCATTTAGTGCAAACCCATCTGTTTCGTATACATATGCGCTACCTGGACTATATGTTGTAACTTTAAGTGCTAGAGATAGCGAAAATATTATTACCACTCGTACATTTCTACAAGCGGTATCGACCGAAAAAACAGCCAATAGCCCTACACATTCTACGCCAATTACAGTTGAAAGTAGTGGAGGTAACTCATCTAGAGTATGGGTAGTAAATCCAGACAATGACTCTGTGAGCGTAATTGACTCTGTTACAAACACAGTTACAACTACAATTAATGTCGGTACATCTCCTCGCACTTTGGCGCTTGCACCTGATGGACGTATTTGGGTTGCAAATAAAGAGTCTGCAACAATATCTATTATTAGCCCTACAACACTCAATGTTGTGCAAACAATCACATTGCCACGAGCCTCTCAACCACATGGCCTTGCATTTGCGCCTGCTGGTGGTAGTGCGTATGTGGCACTAGAAGCAACTGGTCAACTGGTTAAACTTAATCCAAACACAGGTGCACAGCAAGGAATTGTTAATATAGGCAGCAATCCACGTCATGTCAGTATTAGTGCTGATGGCAATAAAGTACTTGTTTCAAGATTTATAACTCCTCCATTACCAGGTGAGTCAACAGCTACAGTTAACATTACAAATTCATCAAACGTAGGTGGCGAAGTTATTGTAGTTAATCCAATCAATATGAATACAATACAAACCGTTATTCTTCATCACAGCGACAAAACTGATACAGAAATTCAAGGGGCTGGAATCCCAAACTACTTATCTGCAGCAGTGATTTCACCAGATGGCACCACTGCTTGGGTACCATCTAAACAAGACAACATTAAACGTGGTGCTCTTAGAAATGGTCAAAATCTTGACTTTCAAAATACGGTAAGAGCTATTAGCTCACGTATTGACATGAACACCATGAATGAAGACTACGCCAAGCGTATCGACCATGACAACTCAAGTGTAGGGAGTGCAGTCGTTTATCACCCTAGCGGCGTGTATATGTTTGTCGCACTAGAAACAAGTCGACAAGTGGCAGTTGTAGATGCCATAGGGGGTAATGAATTATTCAAAATAGACGTGGGCCGAGCACCACAAGGTTTGGCAATTTCTGATGATGGCAACACACTTTATGTTCATGAATTTATGGATAGAAGTGTTAGTACTTTTAATTTGTCGCCATTGACAACTCAAGGTTTATTAAGAGTCAATCAAACTAAAGTTGAGTTTACTGTTGATGTTGAAATATTGCCAGCTCGAGTAGTGTTAGGTAAGCAACTATTTTATGATGCAAAAGACCCTCGCTTAGCTCGCGACTCATATATGAGCTGTGCTAGCTGCCATAACGATGCAGGTAACGATGGTCGGGTTTGGGATTTAACAGGCTTCGGTGAGGGCTTAAGAAATACAATTTCACTTAGAGGCAGGGCAGGTACGGGTCATGGTTTTCTGCACTGGAGTGCTAACTTTGACGAAGTACATGATTTTGAAAAACAAATCAGAGATTTAGCAGGTGGCACAGGCTTAATGCCCAATGCTCAATTTAATTCCGGTACAGTAAATCAACCATTAGGCTCCCCAAAAACTGGATTGAGTACTAGCCTTGACGATTTAGCATCATATCTAAACTCGCTCACAACTTTTGCGCCAAGTCCATACCGTAACGTTGATGGTACTTTGACAACAGATGCTTCTGCAGGCAAGTTAGTCTTCAATAATAGCTGTTCTAGCTGTCACTCCGGCAGCAAATTTAGTGATAGTATTAATGCAACCACGCTAAAAAATATCGGCACCATTAATAGTTCAAGTGGTCAACGTCTAGGTGCTTCACTTACTGGTATCGATGTGCCAACATTGCGTGATGTATGGGCAACTGCGCCATATTTACATAATGGAAGTGCAACTACATTAAATTCAGCTGTTCTAGCCCATAACAATCTTAATTTGAATGCTTTTGACTTATCTAATGTAGTGGCTTATCTTTTACAAATTGGAAGTGAGGAAACAACTTCAGGTAACTCAGCCCCAACCGTCAGCCTCACTGCACCAACTGCCAATGCCGTATTCACCCAAGGCACTGCAATCACCCTCTCTGCTAATGCAGCAGATAGTGATGGCTCAATCACACAAGTACAGTTCTTTGATGGTACAACCCTCATCGGCACAGATACCTCTGCGCCTTACAGCATGAGCCTTGCCAATGCTACAGTAGGTGCACATAGCTTCACTGCAGTCGCCACCGACAACATCGGTGCAACCACCACCAGTGATGCCGTCAATGTCACAGTGAATACAGTAAGCGGTGCTCTAAGTGCACGCTATGTTCGCTTAACGGCACTATCAGAAGTGAATGGTAATCCATGGGCATCAGCAGCTGAAGTCAATATTCTTGGTGCAAATGATCAACCTTTAAACCGTACTGGATGGATTGCGACAGCAAGCAGTCAAGAAATTGCTGGAGAAAATGGTGCTGCAGCCAATGCAATTGATGGCAATATTAATACAATATGGCATACAGGTTGGTCAAGCGGCAGCATTCCTCATCCGCATCGGCTCATTCTCGACATGAGAAGTAGCCAAGTAGTCACAGGGCTTACTTATCTGCGAAGACAATCTGGTCACGCAAATGGAACCATTGCTAACTATGAAATTCATATCAGTGATGATGGTATTAACTGGGGCACACCGATTGCATCTGGAACAATAACTCCAATAGCGGGGCAAGCCTCAACAATTAATTTTTCAGTAAGTAATGGACCAAGTAACGTCGCCCCAACCGTCAGCCTCACTGCACCAACTGCCAATGCCGTATTCACCCAAGGCACTGCAATCACCCTCTCTGCTAATGCAGCAGATAGTGATGGCTCAATCACACAAGTACAGTTCTTTGATGGTACAACCCTCATCGGCACAGATACCTCTGCGCCTTACAGCATGAGCCTTGCCAATGCTACAGTAGGTGCACATAGCTTCACTGCAGTCGCCACCGACAACATCGGTGCAACCACCACCAGTGATGCCGTCAATGTCACAGTTGAAGCAGTGCCTAATGTCGCCCCAACCGTCAGCCTCACTGCACCAACTGCCAATGCCGTATTCACCCAAGGCACTGCAATCACCCTCTCTGCTAATGCAGCAGATAGTGATGGCTCAATCACACAAGTACAGTTCTTTGATGGTACAACCCTCATCGGCACAGATACCTCTGCGCCTTACAGCATGAGCCTTGCCAATGCTACAGTAGGTGCACATAGCTTCACTGCAGTCGCCACCGACAACATCGGTGCAACCACCACCAGTGATGCCGTCAATGTCACAGT
>Ga0247838_1001829_pt1 | contig 28961 bp, 18 predicted proteins | sample LaCruzMarch2015__5_FD_189097 | JGI IMG/M metagenome (GOLD analysis project Ga0247838, IMG submission 189097) | Freshwater microbial communities from meromictic Lake La Cruz, Castile-La Mancha, Spain - LaCruzMarch2015_15m | ecosystem: Environmental > Aquatic > Freshwater > Lake | place: Spain... | reverse complement strand
CTGATTGATATCCGATCCGTGAAATAGAACGTTGTGTTCTTCGGGGTTCCGATCTGCGTCGCGGTCGCGGTCGTCCACAAGTTGGTGGTTGCAAGATTCAACACCAGCACTTGTGCTTCCACGGGGATGTAAGACAGCACCGTCCATTCGCAAGGCACCAGCGCCCCTTGTGTGAGGTTGTCCGGCATGGTGATGGAGGTGATGGTAACCGCCGACCGCTCCTTATGCTGGGTAATGGTCTCGAATATATTTGCACGATCCCAGGTGTCGGGGTCGGACACGGGGTTCGCACCGTTCCCGCCAGCCAGGATGGTTCGCTTAATCAGTTTCGGGTAGATCGTATCCGGTCTGGAGTCCACGCCGTCAGGAATGACCGGGATCATAAACTGATCGCCGTCCATCTGTGCGACGTTAAACCAGATGTCACAATCGCCGGACTTTTGCGGCACGACGAACGCACACTCGAACGAATAGAGGTTCGCCGGGCGTCCGTTGAGGTTCCATGCGCTTACGGTTGATCCTTTATACGTGCCGTTCTGGTAGAAGAACCAGCCGCCCGGCACACCGCCGTAAACACGAGACATGATCGGTACGTAGGAGAGAACCTTCCATTGCACGGTTGCGGTTGCTCCCGGTGTCAGGTTGTCAGGAAATACGATCTCCTGCACGATATTGCCGGAGCGAAGCACGTCGTCATAGTTGACGTCTCCGGTGTAGACCACCAGCACCGTATCGGTTACGGAATTCCCTGATGCGTCGTAGGCAACCGCGGTCACCCGGTTGGTGCCTTGGTATAACGGCAGGCCGGTAAACGTCCAGTTGGTTGTTATGAGAACCGCCGTATAGCCTGCAACGTCCCGGCTGTTGCGAAGCGTGACTTGCGTTACGCCTATATTGTCGGTTGCATTACCGCCAAAGTTCAGGAGGTTGGTCAGACTGGTGTAGGTCGCATTGGTGGTCGGAACGGTGATCTGGATTGAAGGAGCCACGAGCTCCGACGGAGCATCATTTTCTATAATCGTCACCGTTTTTAATACCGGAATGCCCAGACTTGCTCCGACTGCATTGGTGAGGGCTACCGTGAAGGTCTCGTTTCCTTCATAGATGATGTCATCCAGAAGCGGGATCACAAAGGTCTTGGCGGATGTTTGCCCGTTGGTCCAGTTCAGTGTGCCGCTGACGGCGGTATAATCCAAACCGGCTGTTGCCGTTCCGTTGGATGTCGTGTAGTCCACGCTGGCCGCACCGAAACTGCCGCTCAGCCGTGTAACCGTAACCGTGAACGAAGAGCTGTTCTCCAGTATGTTGTTGGTGCTCGTGTTGAATTGCAAGGTGCCGCGAGCTGCGCTGCTTGCCGTTGTAAATGACCAAATGTCGCCGGTAATCGTTCCGCCGGCATTCTTCGAATCAATACGCCAGTAGTACGTATTGCTGTAGACAAGCGTACCGGGATTAAAAGAGGTGGCCGTTTGGTTCGTCTTAAACTCGGTGATGCCGGGTATCGCATTGGTTCCAAAGTACACATCGTAACTGGTCGCCCCGCCGCCGTTCTGCCAGGACGTACTAACGGTTACCACTTGACCGGTTGCACCATTGGCCGGAGTCGGGTTGATGGCTTTCGCTGCGGTTGGCAAACTGCCGCCCGTGCCGGCGAAGGCAACCTGAGCGGAAAATGCCAATGCCCGGCCTTCCATCGTGCTGCCGCTCTGACATGTGATGGATTGGTCAGCCAGAATGGTTCCCTTAAAGCTGGCACCAGTACCAATCGTTGCTGAGGTACCGACCTGCCAGAAAACGTTTCTGGCCAGTGCACCGCCCGCCAGAATGACTTTTCGACTGACGCCAGCCTCCATGATCAGGTCGGTTGCAATCTGGAATATCCAGACATCATTAGGACCGCCGGTGAGTGTAACGTCTGATCCTGAAATGAGAGCCCCGCCCGTAAATTTGTAGAGACCCGGGACAAGATTCAGCCCGCCGATATTCCCGGCTCCGGGATTCAGAAAAGGGCCGGTGGGTATAGGGGTTCGTCCGGCAGCGTCGTTGTATGCGGTGGTCAAATCGCCTTTGGCTGTTGTTAGTCGTATAGGGTCAACAATTACGTTTGCGGCGGCTTCCCCGCTGGCATCGACTTTGTAGATGATCCCGTTTACCTGAACGGCAGGTATGCCGATAGATGACCCGGCAATCGGGCTCGCTCCGACGTCCCCGTTAATGAGACCCGGTCCTGCGGTGACTGCGGCTCCGGCCAGAATCGTAAAATTAGCAGTGGATAGCAGATTGAGTGGTAACGGACCTGATGCCGCCAGTGTTTTAAAGTTAGTCGTTGCAACGGCCCAGGCCGATCCGTCCACATTCGTCGCGAAGAAGCGGTAGTAGTATGTCTGATTCGGAGTCAGATTTGTTGCCGCGAGACTCAATGCGCCCACGCCGTTCGTTCCTAGATCGTTGGTGCGTCCCCAGCTTCCGAATGTCGTTCCGCCGTCGGTCGTTCCCCAGTAAACAAAAACCTGAGTCGGCACTCCGCCGGTCGAGGTCAGTGTTCCGTTCACTTTTGCACTGATCGATAGTATATTGGATGCGCCGCCGTTATTGTCGACTGTGGGTGCTGCGGCCTGAGCCCAGCTCGGAACCATTGAGGCTACCGCAAGGATAAAGCCCATAAGAATCTTTTTCATTTTTTTCACTCCTGATTTCCGCAACTCATTTGAAGGCATCGAATAGCTTCCCTGCTCCCGAGGTGTGTCTGTGTCTGTCGTTCTCATTTTCCGGTTCCTTTCGGTTCTCAGGCGCTGGCATTCGCCTTGTTGTGGGAACCAATGTACTTTGCCGGGTCGCGTTTCTCTATGGGGTGTAACCCTACCGCGACAGAATCGCGGGGAAGTTGAGAGCTATGGGGTGAATACCCCATAGCCGACCCCGCTGGCGGCGGTTAGTGTGCCTTCCTGCCTCCAGAGAACTGGATGCATAGAAGAAGGAGACGACAGTATGAAATTACAACAGCTCTGGACAGCCAGACCGAAAACGCAGACGGATGCCGGCAAAGAATACGGAACCATCAGAAAAGGAGATTGTATCATGAAGGCTACTCTTCCATTGAGATTCGCAACGAATGGGTCAAAACGAATTCCGCAGGGAATCATTCTCACGGTCGCAATGATATTTCTGCAATACAGCGCGTTGGCAGAGACAAACAAAGTCGATCTGGCCTCCAGTTCCGGCTTTGCCGTTTTGGGCGGTGCCGGAATTACCGTAGCCGGCGCAGTCAACACGACTGTGATTACCGGGGATATTGGAACGTTTCCAACAACGACCATCACGGGTCTTGGCAATGTTGTTTTGAACGGAACGAATCACGCCGGGGATGCCGTTACACAGGCGGCCAAAACCAACCTGACTCTGGCATATCAGGATGCAGTCGGGCGCACGCCGACCACCTCTTATGGTGTAATTGACCTTGCGGGATATACTCTGACCTCCGGTGTTTACAACGCCTCCAGTTCTTTGGGGGTCACCGGCATACTCACGCTCGACGCGAGCGGTGACCCGAATGCGGTTTGGATTTTCCAGATCGGCTCCACACTCACCACAGCAAACAACAGTCAGATCATGCTCATCAACGGCGCTCAAGCAAACAACGTTTTCTGGCAGGTCGGCAGTGATGCAACGCTGGGAACGTACTCTGACTTCTCAGGGAACATTCTGGCGCTGGGATCCATTACGCTGACCACCGGCGCAACGGTGGACGGCCGCGTGCTGGCACGGAACGGATTGGTTGCTTTGGATAACAACACCATCAATGCCATACCGGAACCTGCCAGCACCCTGTTGCTTGGTTTGGGAGCGGCGGTTATACTTGTTGCCAGACGGCGGTTTCCATACCGGAAAATTTTTGACAGCGACCGCACTTAACCCGCGTGGTGTTATCAGCATGAAAGGCGCTCCGAATCTTCGGGGCGCCTTTTTGATGCTCCACTAACTTAAAAAATGTATATTCAGATCTTGATGGTTGCATTAGATGCAACTATCTTGACGTTTATGAGCATAAACAAGGACGACTTAAACCCCGTTGTCGATACCCTTCAGATGAAGGCACTGCTGGGAAATACGAGCGACAAGCGCGGGAAGATTGCCCGGATGATTCGCTCCGGCGATCTGTTTCCGTTGCGCAGAGGGCTCTACACAACCCGGCGCGGTCTTAATCCGCTCGGTCTGGCCGCGAGCATCTACGGCCCGTCGTACATCAGCTTTGAAACCGCGCTCTCCTACTACGGCCTCATTCCCGAGGCAGCCTATGAGGTTACCTCTGCAACGCTGAAGCGCCCCGCTGAATTTCAGAATGTCTTCGGGAGATTTCATTACCGCAGGATTCCGGAGAACGTCTATTCCATCGGAATCGAGCGGGTCACGGAATCCGGTCTTCCGTTCCTGATTGCCTCGCCGACCAAGGCGGTTTGCGACCGAATCGCCTTGGAGGCGCGAATGCGCTCCATGTCGGATGTGAAGCGCTGGGCGGAATTAATGCGGCTCGATGAAGCCACTGAGTTCGACTCTGCAATTCTTCATGCCTGCGCTGAAAACTATCAGCGACCCGCAGTACGGTTCCTGCAGCGCACCGTAGAAAAATATGGAAGGATTCTGCCATGAACAAAGCTCTCGAAGATATGTTGCGCCCGTATAACCCGGTTACTCCGCTCGACTGGACGCATGCCATCCGGGAAGTGGTTCAGGAAATCGCTCTGCTCGGCTTATGGCGCAGTGGGTTTTTTGAAGAGGCCGCCTTCTACGGCGGAACAGCCCTGCGGATTTTTCATGGGCTCAACCGCTTTTCAGAGGATCTCGACTTTTCACTGCTTGAAGAAGGCGGTTCCGTTCGCCTTGAGTCGGCGCTCGCCTCGATTAAAACCGAACTGGCTGCATGGGGACTCTCGTTTGAAGCGGAACCAAAATCTTCCGGCAACCAGACCGGAATTGAATCGGCCTTTCTGAAGGGAAACACCCGGATCAATCTGCTGAATGTCGGAGTTCCGGAAGAACTCAACCGGCACTTTCCGCACAACCAGAAAATAACCATCAAGCTGGAACTCGACACAACGCCGCCGCCCCTTGCTTCGACCGAGGTTAAAACCCATCTGCTGCCGACGCCGTTTCAGGTGCGTCTTTACGATCTGCCGAGTCTTTTTGCCGGAAAGTTGCATGCGATGCTGTTTCGGGATTGGAAGAGCCGGGTCAAGGGCCGGGATTTTTATGACTTTGTTTGGTATATCAGCCGCCGTGTTCCGGTGAACCTTTTGCACCTTGAAGCGCGAATCATGCAAAGCGAAAAAAAGCAGGCGGAACGGATCGATATGGCAGCGGTGCAGACTCTGCTCAAAGAACGCATCCAAAGCGTCAATATTGCTGCGGCTGCTGAAGATGTCCGGCCCTTCCTGCGCGATCCCCGCGAGCTTCAGCTTTGGAACGAAGAATTTTTCATGCAGCTGATTCCGCAACTGCAACCGCTCAGGCAGGAGTTGAATTGAAGAACCCACCCCGGCCTTCCAGCCTTCGCCAAAGGCTACGGCGGACGCAGACGGCCACCCCTCCGATGGAGGGGATTTCTGAAAGTGCCTTATTTTAAGCAAGTTCCCCTCCAATGGAGGGGTGCCGGAACGGCGGGGTGGGTCTCTCGATTTATTGCGAAACGGCATCTCAACCGTTAACCGCTCTAGACGATGGTGAGCTGGACGCTGCTTTCGATGATGCCGGCCTCAATCGCGTAACGGGTCAGCCTGGCCGTATCGTGAATATCAAGTTTCTGCATCAAATGTTCCCGATGTTTTTCAACGGTCTTGATGCTGATCCCCAGCTCATCCGCGATCTGCTTATTGGCTTCGCCTTCGGCAATCAGTTGAAGAACCTCTGTTTCGCGCGAACTCAGCTGGACAACTTTCGTCTTGAGCAGCCCTTTCCGATCGAGCGATTTCTGATTTTGCCGCAGGAGTCGCTTGGCGATAGAGGGACTGAAAAAAGTATTTCCCTTTTCAACTTCCCGAATCGCCTTGGTCAGATCGTTCGCGGAGGTTTGCTTAAGCAGAAAGCCCTTTGCGCCGAACGCAATCGCCTGTTCAACATAGGTGTCATCGCTATGCGCCGAGAGCATAAGCACTTTGGTGCCGGTACCGGCTTGAAGAATTTAGCGGGTGGCTTCCAGCCCGTTGAGCAGCGGCATGGCGATGTCCATTACCACGACGGCGGGCATCAGTTTTTTTGCCAGCGCCACAGCCTGACGTCCGGAGGTCGCTTCGCCGACCACTTCGATGTCGTGTTCTGACTCCAGCAATTTGCGCAGACCTTCGCGGACAATCTGATGGTCTTCCGCCAGCAGCACGGTGATATGTTTTACAGCTTTCATGAACGGGTATACTCCTTGGCTCTGCCGGTGAACGGAATCTGAGCCTGAATGGTTGTGCCTTTGCCCGGTGCGGATTCGATGGCGAACTGGCCGTTGACCATTTCCAGCCGCTCTCTCATTCCGATCAGTCCCAGTCGTTTGTTTTTTCTGGGCTGCATGGCATTCTCTACATCAAAAGATTGTCCGTTGTCTTTAATTTGCATCAGCAAGGCATTGGGCAGTCGCTGGATACTCACTTCGACCTTGGTGGCTTCCGCATGGCTGGCAACATTGTTCAGCGCTTCCTGCGCAACACGATAAAGTACAGTACGTTTGGCGGCGCTTAATTTCTCCACTTCCTCAAACGCGGTTAAACTGACCCGAATACCCGTTTCTTTCATAAAATTCTTCATCAACGAACGCAACGCGGGAATCAGCCCCAGATCGTCCAACATCGTCGGGCGAAGTTCTCTGGCAAACCGGTGTACTATATTCACCGATTTCTCCACCAACCGTTGCGTCCGGGCAATTTTTTGCTTTAGGCCTTTGGGATTGAGCGCAGCTTCCCGAGCCAGCGTTTCCAGATGAACATTGATGCCTACCAGCGTCTGGGTGACTTCGTCGTGCAGCTCACGACTAATCCGTTTTCGTTCTTCTTCCTGCACATGCAGAATCCGATGGGAAAACTGCCGTAACTGCTGCTGCATCTGGTGCGCCTTTTCCAGTAACTGGATCTGATGCTGTTCGCTTTGGCGTACGGTATCTTCCGCAACTTTGCGCCGGGTGATTTCATGCTGCAACGCCAGATTCGTTGCGGTTACCGCCGCGATGCGGTGTTGAGCCTCCTCTGCCTGTTTTTGAGCGGTAATATCCGAAACCGCCACGCGGCACCATTTCAGGGGACTGTCGAGTGAGATGGCGGACGTGCCGTGAAAGTTTGCCCAGAACGCCGTGCCGTCCGCTTTCAAAATGGTTGCTTCACAGACCCGTTTTTCAGGCCCGGCGAATATCTGTTTAAGGAAGGATAAAAAAACCGGTCTGCTTTCCGGCGTAACAAACCGCGGCAAACACTGGTCGATCAGCCGTCCGCGCTCCACGCCGAGCAGGACGGTGCCCGTCAGATTTACATCCAGAACCCGGCCCCGTTCATCCAGAGAGAAATAACCGACCGGAGCGAAGTCGTAGAGGTCTGTGTATTTTTCGAGCAATGCCTCGGTCTCGTCGCGGGTGCTCTGAAGTTCCGTATTCTGCATTTCCAGCTCAATCTGGTGAACCTGTAATTCATGCAGCAACCGCTGGTCGTCCGCTTCAGACTTTTGTTCTCCGCCCGCTTTGCCCAGCCGCTTCCGCAACCGGTCTTCGGCGCGGCGGCGCAGCTCCTCGGCGGCAAGTAAGAAGGTCTGTTTATTTGGCATGGGGCTACGTTTTCGTTCTCTTTTTTCGCTGCGCCAGTTTTTTGGATTGCTCAGCGACGTGTTTTTCAAGGACGGATTGATGATCCCGCAGTTTCGTTTCCAGCGTCTTGGCTACGGTGATATTCGCGAAAGTGCTCACGACGCCGTCGATCCGGTCGTCGAGTGTGCGGTACGGCATAATGCGGACGGTAAACCAGCGGCCGTCGCGCGCGGCAATTGGTTTTTCCTCCGAGGCTAGTGTCCGCAAAACTTCCCGCGCATCGTCAGCCAGTTCCGGATAGCGCAGTCCCGAGGCCAGATCGGTGATGGGCCGTCCGGCATCGGACGGAATGAGCTTGATGATTTTCGTCGCCTGCGGAGTGAACCGCCGCACGTTGAGATCGTTGTCCAGAAACAGCGTGGCGATATCGGTGCTGTTGAGCAGGTTCTTCATGTCATTGCTGACCCGCGAAAGCTCGTCCACCTTGCCCTGCAACTCGGCGTTGACCGTCTGCAGCTCCTCATTCAGCGACTGCATTTCTTCTTTCGAGGTAGTGAGCTCCTCGTTGGTGGACTGCAACTCTTCGTTGGTGGATTGGAGTTCCTCGTTGGTCGACCGGAATTCTTCCTGCGCAGTCTGCATCTCCTCACGGGTGGTCCGCGCCTCAGCGCGAACCTGCTGGAGTTCCTTCTCCAGTTCATCCACCCGCGCACTGCGGGCGTGAGACTTCGGCATACGGGTTGCCGCTTCTGCCGCCACCGGAGCAACGACGTCGGTGAAAACAATCATCACCAACCCGTGCAACGAACCGGATTCGTCAAGTCGCTGTACCGTCACATTGATGTACTGCGTTCCGCCGTTCGTCCCGACCTTGAGTCCGTGAAGCGTCACACTTTCGTTTTGCCGGAGCGCTTTTTGAAAGGCACCGGCCAGTTCGTAGCGCAGACCGTCGCGGGCCATGGCGAAAATATTCCAGTTCGCTTTGCCGGCGGCCGGTTCCAGATATTTTCCGGTTCGTCCGCTGATGTAACAAATGTCGCCCTTGTCATTGGCGAGCACCGTCGGCGGAGCGTAACGCTGCAAGACCAGCTGATCGGCCAACGTCTGGAGACTGCCCGCCGGTTTGAGCTCCGGAGATTTCACGGAGATGGCGGGCGGACCGGCGCTGAACGACGAGGGAAACTCCACCGGCTCCGGACGCAGAGCGGATTCGGGACGGCGGAAGAGCCTCGACTTGCCACTGAGCGGGGTAAACAGCTCCGTGGCGCCGCCGATCGTTTCCGCGCTGCCGAGAAACAGGATGCCGCCCGGACTGAGGCTGTAGTGAAACAGCGGCATCAGTTTTTTCTGTACCGCCGAGGTCAGATAGATCAGCAGGTTGCGGCAGCTCAGGATATCCAGCTTGGTGAACGGCGGATCCATGATGAGATTCTGCGGCGCGAAAATCACCATCTCGCGGATCTCTTTGCGCACCCGGTAGCCGCGTTCTTCTTTGGTAAAGAATCGTTTCAGCCGCTCCGGCGACACATCCGTCGCAATCGTTTCCGGATAGAGGCCCTGACGGGCTTTGTCGATCGCGTCACGATCCAGATCGGTGGCGAAAATTTGCACCGCAAAATTTCCTTTTGGCGAGGCCTGCTCCACCGCCTCTTTGAGCATGATCGCCATGGAGTACGCCTCTTCGCCGGTGGAACATCCGGGCACCCACACCCGCAAAGCCTGACCGGACGCCCGGTTCGCGAGTAGCGGCGGAATGGCCTGCGCGCTCAACTGCTCCCAGGCAGATGGGTCGCGGAAAAAGTTTGTCACACCGATCAGCAGTTCTTTGAAAAGCAGATCCAGTTCCTGCTGGTTTTCCTGTAAATAGCGAACATAGGAAACCATCTTGCCAATCTGATGAATCCCCATGCGGCGCTCAATCCGGCGGTAAAGCGTATTTCTTTTGTAGAGCGAAAAGTCGTGGCCAGTGCGGGTGCGCAGCAGGATGATGATTTTCTCCAGCGCGCTCTGTGTTTTGTCGTCCAGCTCCACTTCTGCCGAGGCGATCAACGGAGTCCGCTGAAGATAGGCGAGAATCTTTTCAGGCAGTTCGTCCGCCGGAGCGGTGATATCTGCCAGCCCGGCATCCACCGCGCTGCGCGGCATGCCGTCGAATTTTGCCGTCGCCGGTTCCTGCACCAGCACCAGTCCGGACTTCTCCTTAATGGCCCGCAGCCCCAGTGTGCCGTCGGAGCCCATGCCGGAAAGAATTACGCCGATACTGCGTTCCTGCTGATCCTGCGCCAGCGAGCGGAAGAAAAAATTAATCGGCAGGCGCAGTCCGCGGGGCGATGCCGGAGCGAGCAGGTGCAGAACGCCGTGCAGAATGGACATGTCTTTGTTCGGCGAAATCACATAGACGCAGTCCGGCTGTACCGCGGTGCGATCTTTGACCTGAACCACCTTCATGCCGGTCGTACGCTGAAGCAGCTCCGACATGATTCCTTTGCGTGTTGGGTCCAGATGCTGAACAATCACAAACGCCATGCCGCTGTTTGCCGGAACGTGCCCTAGAAATTGTTCCAAAGCTTCGAGGCCTCCGGCGGAAGCACCAATGCCAACAATGGGAAAAGCGAGACCAGCCGTTGTAGAGGCTGTTTTTTTTGAAGCAGTCTTCGTCGGTTTTTTCGACTGGCGTTTCGGTGCAGATTTCATCTTCGTAATTCCGTTGCTTCAGCCGGGACCATCTGACGGCACGGCGAATATGTTCCTTCGGGGCGATGGGTCAATACAAAAACCTTCGTACTGTGCTGCTATAACACTCTGCGTCCCTGAATGATCCGGAGAAGCACGGTGATAATGGCGATTACCAGCAGAATATGAATAAACCCGCCCATCGTGTAACTGCTCACCAGACCCAGCAACCATAGAACCGTCAGTATTACTGCAATCGTCCACAACATATGATGCTCCTTTTTATTTCCTGAAGACATCATACGCGCCTGAGCGGCACTTTACAGTGGGGTATAACCCTACCTTATAATCGGGATGGTAATCTGATAAGTAAGCCAAGAGGAGACCGTTGATCGCCCGTCATAGGCAACATGTCCTTAATTCCCCCCGAACGGTACTGTGTTCGCCCGTGACTCCGCTCTGGAGTTCTTCACCACGTCATGGCGACTGGCAACCAGTACGCCGAATGTACGCTTTGGCAAACAGACAGCAACGGAAACCCTCGCTCGCGCTACGTTTTCTGGCCATGCCGCGCGTCGAATATCCATAACAATTTATCATATTTTGTTTATTGTACTATACAAATAGACAGGTTATATTGCGCATTATGTACCTAAGAAGACAAGCTGAGCAACCGCTGAAGGACATTCTGGCTGGTGACAAGGTAGGCATCATTCTCGGTGCCCGCCAGGTTGGTAAATCGACGCTGGTGGAACATGTTTTAGCAGGGCAACAGGCGACCTTTCTAAACTTCGATGTCGAGGTGGACAAGGCCCGGTTCCAAGCTGCCGCTGCTTTGTCGCCTATCGATGGCCTGCGATCCCTCGGCAGTCCAGCAGTGCTGGTAATTGATGAAGCACAGCGCCTCCCCGAGACCTCCCGCATCATCAAAGGTTGGTACGATGCACGGGTGCCAGCCAAGCTCCTGCTGCTGGGTTCCTCTTCACTGGATCTACTGGATCAGGCAGCCGAGAGTCTTACCGGACGTAATCGGAAGCTGGTACTGCCGCCGTTACTGTTTTCCGAGACACTCGGCACTCAGACCTGGGCGGGATCAGATGCGACACCCGAACATCTGAGTAAATACTTCGCTCCGCAATTGCGGGCCTTCCTGATGCAACGGCTGGCTTTCGGCAGCTATCCAGAAGTCGTTACAAGCTCGGAACCTGTACCGCTGCTGCGCGAACTGAGTTCGGACTATCTCTGGAAAGATGTACTCCAGACCGGTTTGGTTAAAACTCCGGATCTCATAAAAAAACTGCTATTGCTACTGGCGCATCAGGCGGGCTCCGAGGTGTCGGTGAACGAACTCTCAACACAGCTTCAGATGGCGAGGTCCACAGTAGAACGCTATCTGGACCTGCTGGAACAAACATTCGTTATTTTCAGACTGCCGGCTTTCAGCACCAACCCCCGCAAGGAAATCACCAAGAGCCAAAAGATATTTTTCTGGGATACTGGAATCCGCAACGCGCTGCTCAATGCCTTCGCCACCGATGCCTTCCGACCGGATATCGGGGCGCTATGGGAGAACTGGGTGATCGCTGAGATCGCCAAGCGTAATGCCCTGCTCGGCTCTCCGGCAGAGCTCTACTTCTGGCGTACACGGGCACAGTCGGAGGTGGATCTGGTCGTAAAACAGGGAGACTGCCTGCGGGCGTTCGAGGTTAAATGGTCTCCGCGCCGAATATCGAGCCGGGCTTTCCGCGACGCCTATGGCGTAGAAGTTGAAACGATCAGCCCGGACAATCCCCTCGCAGTAGAGGCTGCCGGCGTGAACGCTGGTTAGCGAACGAAAAACCGCCACAAAGAAAATTGCGGTATTTGCGGAGTTTAAAATGCAACTTTAGCAAAACCCCCATATAAATATCTCTCACACGGACTTTCATGAAAACGGTCATTTAAATACCGCACGTAGCAAAATGATGAGGCTTGATTGAGAAATGCGCTTTGTCGTCGGCCTCTACGGGGCTGATAAAACAGCCTCGGCAATATATTCCCTTTTAAGACGTTCTATGGGAGTGTCCGCCAACAAAAGGAGCCGATGTATGAGAAATCCGTGTTTCCTGAAGATCGCCGGTGCAGAACTCGCCGCATTGACGCTGACCGCCTGTCAGTTGCCGGCTGAAAAAACCGCGTCTGTCAGCAAGCCGAACATTATCTTCATCCTCACTGACGATGTCGGTCTTGGCGACATCGGCTGTTGCGGCGGCCCATTCAAAACGCCCAACATCGACGCCTTGGCCAAAAGCGGCACGCGGTTCGATCTCTGTTATTCCGCGCCGCTGTGCGGACCGTCACGCTGTCAGGCGCTCACCGGGCGCTATCCGTTCCGCACCGGGCTGAACAGCAACAACAGCAAGGATGCAATTGATCCGTCCCGCGAAGTGATGATCCCGACGATCATGAAAAGCGCCGGATACGCGACCGCCAGCGTCGGCAAATGGGGACAGATGTGCTTCGGCCCCGGCGAATGGGGCTTTGACGAATACGTTGTATTTCAAGGCAGCGGACGCTACTGGGGCGATCAGAACCCGACGTATATCGCCAGCGGCGTAGAAAAAGCCCTGCCGGAAGGAAAATATCTGCCCGATCTCATGCACGAGTTCGTCACCGACTTCATGACCCGCCATAAAAATCAGCCGTTCTTCATCTACTACCCGATGGTTCACGTTCACGGCCCGATCCTGCGGACGCCCGACAGCGCTCCCGGTGCCGACCCGGCTCAGCTCTATACGAACAATGTGGAATACATGGACAAGCTCGTCGGTAAACTCGTCGCCGAACTCGACCGGTTGAAGCTGCGCGAAAACACGCTGATTATTTTCACCGGCGATAACGGCACGGCGCGTTTCGGTGTTGAGGCCGCGACGGTGGACGGCAAACCGATCAGCGGCATGAAAGGCACCATGCTCGAAGGGGGGAGTCGTGTGCCGCTCGTCGTAAACTGGCCCGGCACCACACCGTCCGGTCAGGTGAAACACGACCTCATCGACTTCAGCGATTTCTTCCCGACCTTTGCCGAGCTCGGCAAGGCCGGGCTGCCCGTCGGCACAACTATTGACGGACACAGCTTCGCTCCACAAATCCGCGGTGAAAAAGGAACTCCGCGCGACTGGATCTATGTTGAACTGCACGGCAACTCATACGTCCGTAACGCCGGATTCAAACTGACTAACGGCGGCGAACTGTTTGACATGAAAGACGCACCGTTCCAGGAAATTCCTGTTCCCGCCGACACAACAGACGCCAAAGCCATCGCGGCCCGCACGGCCCTTCAGCAGGTTCTGGATCAGCATCCGGCCAAAGCAGGAACTGACCATAAAAGGGGCAAGAAGAAACAGAAAAAAGCGGCAAAGAGAAAAGCTGCTCTATAGCTTTTCTGGATTTTTTGCGCCGGGATGAAAAAGATATTCCAGACCGTTGGCTTTTATGGTGTACACGGTTTCGAGCATCTGCCCCAGCTCGCCCTTCGGGAAACCTTTCTGTTTGAACCAGACAACATAAGGCTCGGGCAGATCAATCAGCCGCCGTCCGGCATATTTACCGAACGGCATAACAGCTTTAGCCAGCTTGATAAACGCTTCTCGATCAGGCTGAAGCTCCTGACTCATAGGTAAACTTATCTTTCGTTACAGGGTAATCTTCGTCTTAAGGCGAATGTCCTGACTCGACGACCCGACCCGAATCTCGAAGGTGCCGGGCTCAAGAATCCATTGATTCGTCTTTACGTCAAAATATTTAAAGCCGTTTTCGTTAAGAGGAATTGTAACCGTCTTGGTTTCGCCCGATTTGAGCTCAACTTTCAAATAACCGGCAAGTTCTTTTTCTACCTGCTCCACCCTGCTCTCAAGATCGCTTACATACACCTGGATCACTTCTTTCGCCGTCATCGGGCCTGTATTTTTAAGGGTGACGACAGCTTCGACAGGATAGTGCGGATCGTTTGATTTTTTCACGGCCACCTTGCTGTAGAGAAATGAGGCGTAACTCAACCCGTGACCGAAAGGAAACCGGGGCTTTATTTTCTGCTTATCGTACCAGCGATAGCCCATATAAATGCCTTCGGTGTAGGAAACGTGAAGAACTTCGCGCGGCTTCACGTTGGGAATGAATTGTTCGCGAATCGTCTTCGCTGTCTTTTCATTTATTTCGCCGGTGAGCCAATACGACCGGTAGGACGTGTCGCCGGACCAGAAGGGTTTCCCTCCGATATAGTTATAGGCCGGAGCCACGCTGTCGGAGAATTGCTTTTCAATCGTCATCGGCAGTTTTCCCGATGGAGAAAGTCTGCCGCTGATAACCTCGGCCAGCGCCGTGCCGCGTTCCTGTCCGAGAAAGTAGCACCACAGCATACCCTTTACTTTGCCGATCCAGGGCATGTCGAAGCCGCTGCCGGCGGTAACCAGCATTACCACGTTACTGTGAGAACTGAGAATCCGCTCGATCTGTTCCCGTTGCTGCGCCGGCAACTCAAAAGGAATATCCCGCGCCTCGTCACCCGCCTTATTGATGTTATAAAGCACAACATCGGCATCCTCAAACTGTCTGGCCGTAACTTTCTCCGGAGCAGCAAATGCGATAGATTCTCCGAAAACGTTCTTGAGGGCATCGCAGTAAGTGACGTGATCATAACCCGCCACTCTTCCGCTGCCGCTACCTGTGTGGATTTCGTCTTCTCCGATGTAGAGGATTTTCTGCCCGGCTTTGAGCGGCAGGATGTTCCCTTCGTTTTTAAGCAGACAGATCGCACCTTCGGCGGTACGTCGGGCCACTTCCTTGTGCTTCCCGAAGTCCGGGGAAACGGCCGGAGCTGTTGTGCCACGGTCGTAGAACCCGGAGGCAAAAAGCGCACGCAGATTCGACACAACCATTTCATCGAGTTGCGCCGCCATCACGGCCTGCCGGGCCGGAGCAGCGGCGGCACATTCCTTTTCAAACCAGGCACGAAACAGGGCGTTGGCCGCCATGTAGAGCGTATGGCCTGACGGGAGAACCAGATCGTGCTTGTCGGTGTAATAGATCGTCTGATGCCAATCGCTCATGCAGATTCCGTTAAAGCCCCACTCCTTCCTGAGAATATCCTGAACGAGCGGCTTATTCATGCAGGCAGGAATGCCGTTGACCTGATGATTACCCGTCATGATCGCTCCGATACCGGCCTCCCGGATCACGGCCTCCCACGGCGGCAGATAGATTTCCCGCAAAGTCCGCGTATCCACATCGGAACTGGCGAAGTGGCGGCAGAACTCGGTGTCATTTGCAACGAAGTGCTTGGCCGTTGCGATCACGCCTTTGCTCTGCACGCCCTGCACATAGGCAACGGCCGTGCGCGAGGTCAGGTAAGGATCTTCTCCCATATATTCAAATACGCGGCCACCGGCGGAAGTCCGGTACATATTGATTCCCGGCCCCAGCAGAATATCCACGCCGAGCGCCCGGCACTGCTCGCCCATGGCTTCGCCGAATTCCCGGGCCAATCCCGGATCCCACGTGCCGGCCAGCGCCAGCATGCCGGGGAAAGAAACGCTGACGAGCTTGTCAGCGCCAGAAACTCCACCGGCTTCGATTATGGCATTTCCTCCCGCCTTCTTTTTGCGAGGCGCTTGAATACGCACCCCTTGGGAAGCATCGGCCATTCGCGCGGGCGGCAGCCCAAGACTTTTTACAGCCGGAAAATTCATCCCTTCGAACCCGCCGGTAAGTGTAAGTTTTTCGTCCAGCGTCAAACGCGCCACCGCATCACGGGCCCGCATTTCCGGCACAGCAGTCTTGTCGCGATAAATTTCCTCTGCAAAAAGAGTTCCGAATAGAAGAAATGGCACGAACAGCACAACGGGAGAGATCCTCCGTAAACTATTCCGCCCTGAAATTATTTGCACCCGGCTATTGTCCCGTTTCTTTTCCATGTAACCCTCGTTGGTTTCAATGATTAATATCCTGACAACCGTTTAATAGCAGTTTTAAGCCAAAGCCTTATCGCATTTTCTCGCGGGTTTGGAAACGGTTTTCAAAATGCTTAAGGGAATTGCCCAGTAAAAAATTCCGCCAGAAGAACTTCTCTGTGTCAGCCGGGTTTTTATTTTCAGGGCACTTCATACGCAAAAATAATTTCGCCATCGGGATGTTCAGCCGTCGAATCCTTTGGAAGCCGCGAAGCGACATATTCGACTAAGACACCGTTCGTACAAGACGGACAAAATTATAAATCCGGATGGCATCGCCCTGCGGGCCGCGGCCGTGCGGATAGTCGGCAGGATTTCCAATCTTTGGATCGCTGCGCTGCGCGCCGGCCCCGTGGACATCCGTCCACTGTCCGTTCATGAACCCCATCGCCCGGCCGAAGGCAAAATAGGTAGCGGTTTCCGCTCCGCGCGAGCCGACATGCGAGCTGCTCGTCCAATAGTGGGCGAAATCTTTCTTGCCGCTTTCGTTTTTAATTTCGGTGGCGTCAAAGATCGGATCAATGGCCGCCGATCCGGTGGTGTCGGGCGAGCGGGTGTAGTCAATGATGGTTTGAAGTTCCTTGGCATTGGGCAGGCGCCAGTCGGAGTGATCGGCCATCGTCATGGCTTCAGCGTATTTAAGCGCGGACGGCCAGTCCATCCCCTTGCCGCTGTCGGATTTCATCCAGGTCAGTCCGGTTGCTTCATCGGTAATGGTTCCGTCGCCGTTGTCTGTGAATTTGTTTTTGCCGTAGTCCGGGTTGCCGCGGACGTAGAGAACGTAATATGTTTTCTGCCCGCCGCGACGACGATCCGTAATAGGGTAGCCTTTAATCCGCCCGTCGGCGAAATTGACACCGAACATCGTCTCGTTTCCGCCCATCGTGGTGCCGACATATTTGGTGCTGGAGGCGAACTGTGAGTCAATGATGCGTTCGCCAGCGGCCTCTTTGCCGTAGGTGAATTTAAACACCGAGCGGTCGATGAACGGGGTCAGTTTGGATTCGTCGCGACTCATCGGATCGGGATCGATTCCATTAAGCTGAATCAAGGAATAAAGTTCCTTGATGGTCGGCAGGCGCCAGTCACCGTAATTTCCAGTATGGCATTTTTCGGCATCCGCCACCGCCTGATCGAAAGTTTTTTTACTGCCGGGATCCTGAATCCACATCAGGCCGGTCACGAGGTCGGAAACGGTGCCGTCGCCGTTTTCTTTATACCTCGGTGCCGGACCGGGATGCTGCGCGTCCTGTCCGTAGAACGGCTGGCCCGGTTGCGGCGCGGATATCTCTCCGCGATCATCATAGCACTTTGTCTGTCCTGTACCGACGACGGTGTATGGCCGTTCGGCGGCACACACCGAACCGGCGATGAGCGTGGCAAGAATCAGCGGATGTTTCATGGGCGGGCTCCTTTATTTTATCTGCTGATAAAATAACGCTGCCGCCGTCAGAAATCCAAGGGAATGCTCATTAAGGTTTCGTAATAGCTGGCGCGCGCTACCAGAACAGCGACAGCAGATTGCTGTAGTCGTCCGTCCACAGGCGCACGGATCGGGGATATTTTTCAAAGGTGTCGTTCTGCCAGAGCTCTTGGGAAACGGCGTCCCGAGACGGACTGAAGACGACCCAGTCGCTGGCATAAGCGAGTTCGCTAGAACCCGCATTATCGCAGATGAACACTCCGGACAGGCCGAAGCTGTTCTTCACAGCACGCATCAGCGGCTTGAAGTCGATATACTGGTTGCTGATATGTACCGCGATCATTCCATCCGGCGCAAGATGCCGCAGATAAAGCGCAAAAGCCTCACTGGTTAAAAGATGCGCGGGAGGCGAATCGCCGCTGAAAGCGTCCATGACAAGGAGGTCGAAGTTTTGCTGGCCCTGCTGCTGCAGCTCCCGTTCAAGCTGAATCCGTGCGTCTCCCTGCACGAGCTCGATGGCGGCGGGCGAATCCTGCAGGTAGGTGAAATAGGCCGGGTCGCGGGCCAGCTCAATAATTTGCGGGTTGATGTCGTACAGACGATACACATCGCCGGTGCGGCCGTACGCCGCCAGCGTGCCGGCACCCAGGCCGATCATTCCAACTCGCATCGGCCGTTCGGTAATACGCGCTTGCAGCGCATGGATCGCCAACCCTACGCCGCTTTCTTCTGTGTAGTATGCGGTCGGACTCCGCGACAGGCTGGAGTCCTGATACTGCGCGCCATGGGCGATCCGTCCGTGGTACAGGGTATTCAGTGTTCCGTAGATTTCCTCGGTTTGCACAACCCGCAACGTTCCGAAAAAGTTGCGCGCCGCATAGCGCGACTCCCGCGCTTCCATGAGCGGAGTGTAGGTTATGGCGACCGCCAGCCCGCAAACCGGCACCCAAGCGACATGGCGGATTTTATAGAGCAGACTTTGCGGCCGGAGATAGATCATCAGAACCGCCAAAACCGCCGCCAGCACCAGCGCGATTTGATATTCCCAGTAGTGATTGAAAAGATTCGGCGCGACCACCGCTACAAACACTCCGCCCAGCGCGCCGCCCAGCGCGAGGCAGAGGTAGAAGACCGTAAGGTGTGCCGGGTGCGGCTTTAAGCGATAGAGCGCGTTGTGGCAGAAAAGGCAGACGGAAAAAAGAATGAAGCTGTGCCCGGCGATTTGAACCCGTAAACCGCAATCCACATTCCGGCTGATCAAATACCAGGCCGTCACACCGGCCAGCCCCGGCAGCAGGATATAGAAATTCTGCAACTTACCGAGCCGGTCGATAAATCCGACAATGTAAGACAGCAGATACAAGGCTAGCGGCAGCACCCACAGGAAAGGAATCGGAGGAACATCCAGCGTCATCTGATTGGTCGCGGACATCAGCGCCAATACGCCGCAGGCCGCCAGCACCGTCCAAAGCAGATAGTCTTTGGCGCGCGGAGAACCCGCCGAAGCGGTTTCTTTTCCGGCCCGTGTTTGATTGCAGGGTAACTTTATGCGGCGAAGTTCAGCCGCACAGAGCGAGCAGAGCACAACGTACAGCACAAAGCCGCCGCTCCACATCAGCGCCTGCGTCTTGATCGGGAACATCGGCTCAATCAGAAACGGATAGCTGAGCAGCGCCAGCAGGGATGCTGTGTTGGAGATGATGTAAAAAAAGTAAACCGACTTCGCCGGTGCAATCTTATGGAACCAGGCCTGTAACAGCGAGGCGCTGGTCGAAAGGAGGAAATAAACCAACCCGATGCTGATGAGCAGCAACTGGAAAATATTCCAGACGGGCGGAGCATCGGCGGACGGTTTTAACGACGGCGCGGGCAGAATGGGACTGCCCCATTTCATATACAGGGCGATGCCTGCCGCAACGGCTGACACCAGCAGCAGCAAATGAACCGCTGTTTGTCGGCGAGATTCCAGTCGCTGGAGAAAATGGGCGTAGGCATAGCCGCCCAACAGCAGGATTTGAAAAAACAGCAGACAGGTGGTCCAGACCGACGACGATCCGCCAAACCATGGAAGCAGGTATTTGCCGATGACCGGCTGAATCATGAAGAGCAGAAAGGCACCCAAAAACACGGCCGGATAAAATACGATGGATTTTTTCAGAAAAGCCCCTGTGGTTACGGCATGGATTTTCGCTCAGTCGTTTGGAGGGTTCCACAAGTTGTCTGCGAATTCAATGCCTTCCTGACCGCGCGGCGTTTTTAATGTCAGCAGAATAACGTCCGTGCCGCTGGCTCATCACTCGTTGCGCAGACCGCGCAGAGCATCGCCGCGCAGCGAAACGCGAATCGCGGCGGCCATGCAAACCACGCCGCAAACCACAACGGTTGCCAGCAGGCTGATCAGGAATCCGGCGGAAGTCTGTGATTTTGAAATGATCAGCGCCGGTACCATCGCCACGCCGGACGCGATTACACCGACACCGAGCCCGGCCGCAAGAAGCAAGCCGTGTTCGATTAAGAGTACTTTCCGCAGGTCGCTATTACGGTAGCCGACCGCGCGGAGCAGCGCAATTTCGGCACGCCGATCCTGCACGTTGCGAAGCACCACCACGCCCATCCCCACGCTGCCGACCGCCAGACCGAGCGCGCCCAGCAGCAGGAACATCGCCAGATAGGTCGATTCGACAGCGTAGAATTCCATCAGCCGTTCCGTCGCAGGCACAACATCCATTCCGTCCCGCGCATACTTCTTCATCGACGCGACATCGGCGGCCTTATCATCGAACAGAAACATGCGGTAGCCTTCTTCGCCGGGAAATTTTTCAACAAACCGCGGTTCGGCGATCAGAAGCGTTCCTTGAAATACCGATAGACGCATCGGCAAACGGCCCACCAGTTTGACTTTGAAAATATTTCCGGCTTCGTCGCGATAGTCGAACACATCGCCCTGCTCCGTGCCGGTCTTCGCTTCCAGTCCCCACATCGCGGTATCGGCATCGCCAACAAGCGCGGGAACGACGCCGTCCGGTAGATCCAGCTTCAACAGTTGCCACACATCGTCACCGTTCAAAAATGCTTTGCGTTGCGACAGCGCATCCGGATCAACACCCAGCAGGCGCGGCGTCCGCGCACGGTTCAAGTTTAGACAACTGGCGTCGTCGCCGTCGCGGACGCGCAGCCGGACTCCGCCCGGATTATCGGCGACCGGCAGCGTGGATTCTCCGAACCAGCGGAACCCGCCGGTACCCGACCACGGCTTATCGGCATGCGCGGTCACATCTTCTTTCATCGACGATACGGCGAAGACCAGAAAACATCCGCACGCCAGCAGGCCGATCACCGTCAGACTGCGTCCGCGCCGCCGTGTGATATTGCGTAGCGCCATTCCGGCGAGACCCGATAGCCGGCCATGCCGTCCCGTCCGCCGCAAAGCGATTCCGCAAAACAAAACACCCGCAACCAGCAGCAAAGCGCCCGCTCCGAAAAACGACATCGTGACGCTCTGCACCTCGCCAACCAGCGCATAGATAACCAGCCCGACCGCTCCCAGCCCGCACGCAACAGCAACAAAGGCTCCGGCTCCCTTGGCGCGCCGCAGCGTTGGCGAAGGCGGCTGTGAAAAATCGGCAGTCAACAATTCGCGCGCCGAATGCCGGGTCTGCCGCCACATCGCAATACCGATGGAAAGAATCGCACAGACGAAACTCGCCGCCGCACCGGTCAGCACCGTGCCGGGCCGGGCAAAATACTGAATCGTTGAATTCGCCACCGCACCTTGCCAATACGTGGACAGTCCGAGAATCAGTAGTTTCGTATAGCCGGTTCCCAGCCATGCGCCGGCCAGCGAACCGGCCAGCGCAATCGCGCCACCTTCCAGCAGGAAAAGACGGCGGACGGCGGACGGTCGCCAGCCGGTCGCCAGCAGAATTCCCATTTCTTCCGCGCGCTGTTGAATACCGAAAACAAAAAGCAGGCCGGTCAGCATCAGCGCTGCGACGATCAGAAAGAAACTCATGCCGATAAACAGCTGGCCGAAATCCATGGCGTTATCGACAGCGGCCAAAGCCTGCTCGCGCGCCGGTTGAAAAACAAATCCGGCCGCCGCCGGATCAAACCGGTTCTGGAAATCTTCTGTCACCGCGCCGCCCTGCGGCCAGCGCACCGAAGTTAAACGGCCGAACCGGTTCGCCCACATCGCCTGCCCGGCTTTTAGCGAAACGACGGCTTTCGGCGTCTGCCGGTATTGGTTCCAGTACGCCTCGTTCGCTTTGTCATCCAGTTGGGCCTGCTCCAGCGGAATTCCGACATCCCAATCCGCGCAGCGGTCCACATCCGTCAGTCCGGGAAAGCGCGGCGCCAGCTCGCGCTCGGCCGCCAGTTCATCCATCTCCGCAATTCGCTTCACCGTAAACGTCCGTTCGCGCACTTCGAACCGGTTGGACGGCAACAGTTCAAAATATTTCATCACCACCGGATCGCCCGGCTGCGCGCTGAGTTCATCCGCCAGCCAGCGGTTCAAAATGATTTCGTCGTCGCGCAGTCCGGAGTCTGCGCGGGCCAGCACAAACGAGTACGGCGTCGCCTTCTGATTTTTTGAAATCGAATTTACCAGATAGGTCAGCGTTCCCTCCGCGCCCGGAATCGAAAGCGCCGCGCGCACGGCTTCCGGCTCCAGATAAATCTGATCGGACTCCAGCTGCACCAGCGCGCCCTGCTGCCGGAACCGGAAACCGAAATCACCGTCCGTCCAAACCTGTTTGAGTGCCGCGTCTGAACCGTTCGCGCCGGTCAGCAGTAGATTGGCTTTGCCCGCCAGCTCCGTCCGGTTTTCCAATGTCTGTAAATTTACAAAAGCGTTGTACGGCACCACCTGATTGGCCGACAGACTGAAGCGGCCGAGCTCGTCGTCGGTGAGGATGCGCCGGACCGTAAACCGCGCGCGCACCGTCCGGTCATCTTTTTGCGCAGCGAGCGGCGCATCGCCCGGCAGCAGTCCCGGCTTTTCAATCCGCAGCGAAACTTCGTCACCGACTTGGACGCCGAGCGATGCCGCCAGCTTTTGGTTGAGCGCGGTTTCATTTTCCAGCAGTTGGAAATTTAGCCCGGCAAAATTCCAAAGATTGGAATCAACCCCGAACACCTGCACGCGATTCACCTGTCTGCTGTCCGTGATCGCTATGCCGCGCAACTGCAACACCGCCGACGAACCGCCCGGAATTTTTTCAGCCAGACCGCGTGCAAAAAAACGGTGCGGCGTGTACATCGCCTGCCGAATTCCGCCCAGCCGCTGCAAGGCGAACTTCCGCAGCGAACCGTGTACCGAGTCGCCGACCAGCAGCGAGCCGGTCAGCACCGCCGCCGCCAGCACGGTTCCCAGCAGTACGCCGAGATGCGCCCGCCAGTAGAATCGCAAACTGTTGAGAAGCAGTTTCATCATTTTAGAATTCCGGCTTCTAGCGTCAGCATCCGCTCCATCTTTTCCGCCAGCCGCATCGAATGGGTCACCATGATCAGCGTTAGATTTTCTTCGCGGTTGAGTTCCAGCAGCAGCTGCACCAGCTGATCGGCTCCGTCGCGGCTGAGCGATCCGGTCGGTTCATCCGCCAGCAGTAGCTGCGGACGGTTCATCAGCGCCCGCACCAGCGCTACACGCTGACGCTCGCCGCCGGAGAGTTGTCCGGGCCGATGATTCAGTCGCTCGGACAAACCAACTCGATCCAGCAATTTCAGCGCGCGCGCCGGCGCATCTCCAGCCTCTTTATTGACCAGCGTCGGCACCAGCACATTTTCCAGAATCGAACATTGCGGAAGCAAATGGTGCAGCTGAAAAACAAATCCGATGCGCCGGTTACGGAACTCCGCCGTTTCTTTTTCGTTCAGCGCCAGTAGATCTTTTCCATGGAATTCCAGCGTACCGGCGTCGGGCCGCTCCAGCGTGCCGATAATATTCAGCAGCGTACTTTTGCCGCAGCCGGACGGTCCGGTGATCGCCACGCTTTCGCCCGCCGTGATCAGGAGATCGACTCCAGCGAGCACCGGCGTTGTTTCGTCATACCGTTTTGAAATGCCGTTCAGTTTCAGCAATGCACTCATAAACCTATTCCTTTGTTCCGAACGCCGTCACCGTTCCGTCATCCGCGCCGACCACCAGCAGTCCGCCGATCAGCGCCGGCGAACTGATGTCGTCGCTGACTTCCTGCAACCACAGCTTTCTTCCGTCTTCCAGATTCAGCAGATACAAAACTCCGTCCGACGAAACGGAGACCTTGTCTTTCGCCACTACCGGCGAAGTCGGCAGGCCGCCTGCATTAAAGCTCCACAGCAGACGACCCTCCGCGCGGGTCACCGCATAAACAAAACCGTTGTCGGACGAATAGATCACTTTATTGGTCGTCACCGCCGGTGTGGAAAAACTTTGTTCCTTCGACTCGGCGCTGCTCCAGATAATTTCGCCAGCCTCTGTATCAGCGCAGATTAGGCTGCCGGAGCGCACACCGGCGAAAACCAGATTGCCGGCGATGGCCGCGCCGCCAGCCACCTGCGCATCGCCGCCGATTTCAATGTCGCGCACATGACCTCCGTCCGCCGCCGAATAAATATGCAGCGCGGCGAGGCAGCTGCCGAAAACAATCCGTCCGTTGCCAATGCCCGGCGAACCATCGCACCGTTCCACACCTTCGGTCTTCCACAGCAGCTTTCCACTGGCGAGATCCAGACCATGCAGCGCACCGGCCGACTGGTCGATGACCACAACCTGATTCGCATTGATCCGGTTCGGCGAACCGATGATCACGCCGCCTGTTTCGTAGCGCCACTTCTCCGCGCCGTTTTTGGCGTCGAGCGCATATAAAGTGCCGCGCGTCGTTCCGGCCAATACTGCGCCGTCCGCACAGACTAGCGGCGCATCGAACTGAACGGGCATCTCCGCACCGGCATCATTCGTCCGCGTAAAATTTTTCTTCCAGACTTCGGAACCTTTTAAATCGACGGCGATCACCTGTCCCTTTTTCGCCGCAAAGAAAATCCGCTCGCCGTCCGACACCGGCGTGTTACAGATCGCGCCGCCCGCATTGTACCGCCACAGCCGCTGCGGAGTTTCCGGCAAAGCCGTTTCCGAGACGCCGCGTAAATCCGCGCCGCCGTGATAGGTGCTCCACTCAGCCTGAACAGCTCCCGCCAAACACATCAGCACAACAACTGAAATAAATGACCGCAAAGACGCTAAGACGCGAAGAAACATGAGACTATTTAAGGACACCCTGCTCCAGCCTTTGCGTCTTTGCGTTTTTGCGGTCATCATTTACCTCAACTCCATTTTATAAGCCGGATCTACGGGTGACTACACCCTAAGTTCCGGCTTTACTCTTTCCGGTACTGCCGGAACTCAGCCGTATCCGGCGTGGATCCGGCAAGTCTCCTGTAAACCGTAATCATCTTCTGCGCCATCGTCTCGACGCTGAAGTTTTTAATCACTGCCGCGCGGCCGGTTTGTCCAAGCCGCCGGAGCTCTGCGGGATTCGTCAGCAGCTCGCGCAGCGTTTGCACTAGATCGTGATAGATCACGCCGCCGCCGGTCGCTTCGATCAGCTCGGGAAACGCCCCGGCATCCGGCTGTACCACCGGCACGCCGGACGCCAGCGCTTCGATGATATAGGTGCCAAACGCTTCGCCCTGCTCCACCGGTACGCACAGCACCGACAGCGACTTCAGAAACGCCTGCCGGTGTTCCCGGCTGAAGTCCTCGATAAATTCGGCATCGTTTTCATAACCGGCTTTCGCCAGTTTTTTACGCAGGCTGGAAATGAACGCCTGATCCGAGCCGACCATACCGCCCGTCGCGCGCAGTTTCAGGTTTTCCAATCCCTGAACCTTTTTCAATTCGATGAACGCATCGACTAGCCGGCCGAGGCCCAGCGCCGGACTCATGCGTGAAAGAAAACCAAGTACCGGCGGATTCAAATCGAGCGGCGCCGGTTCGTAGCCTTTTAAATCAATGCCGATATGCACCACGTCGATTTTGTCCCGCGCAATTTTTAGCCGCTCACTCATCCGGTCGGCGAACCAGCGGCTCACGGAAATAAACCGGTCGACATTTTTGCAGCGCGCCGCGATGGCCTGCCAGCAGGCCTGCTTAAACGGCGGATTAATTTTATCCAGCCAGTCGTCTTCGTCCTGCAAGGTGCAGACCACCGGCACATTCAAAACCGACTTGATTTCTGCCGCCAGCCCGATCAGCAGTGCATTGGAGATATGCACTACGTCCGGTTTTTCCTGCTCCGCCAGCCACTGCACCAGCCGCTCCACTTCCTTGCGCTGATTGCCGTCCGATCCTTCCAGCATCGAAAGTGTCATCGCGCCGAGTCCTGCCGCCGAAGTCGTCCCTTCCATTTTTGCCGCGCGCCGCAGCATCCATTTGGAATCGAACAGCCGGTCGAGCCAGCGCGGTGTTTTCCGAAACAAAGGAAGCTGCTGCTGAAGCCAAACGTTGATGCCGCCGAAAAAAACCGGCGTATGTTCCGGGTTGCCGTCGGTAAACATCGGCAGATACATCGGCACCATCACCACATCGATTCCCTGCCGCCGCAGCGCCTGTACCAGCGCCGCGTCGCGCATACAGTTCTGGCAGTAAAACGTACCGCCGGAACCGGGAACAATGTGAACAACCTTCATCCGTTCAGTCTTTCTTCTGTTTCACGAAAAGAGAGTGCGCCGGTCGGGCAGGCCGCGACGCATTCGGCGGCGGCAGTCCGCAGTCCGTTCTGCAACGATTCGCCGAAGGGCACGGTGACTTGCGTGTTGAATCCGCGGCCAGCAAAGGCCAGCCCGAGTTCTTCACCGGCGCGCTTGGTAATCCGTACGCACAGTCCGCACTTGACGCACTTGCCCGGCTCGAACACCACCGCTTCGTTATGTCCGATCAGCTGAACATGCTTGCGTTCGTCGGCAGGGAATTCCCGCGGATCGGCACCGTACTGCTCCGCATACCGGCGCAGCTTGCAGCTCTCCGGCTTGCGGCAGTCGCAATGCAGACACCGCGCAGCCTCGGCGTTTCCGTCTATCGGGCAGTTCTTCACCAGCTCCTGCAATTCGCTGTCGCGCAGTTTTCCAATCTTCGAATCAAACCGTTCGGCGCCCGCGCCGATGATTCCGTTCAAGCGCCGATCCAGCGCCCGCGCCGCCGCTTTACCGTTGGCGACCGCCTTAACGGCCAGCTTATGCTCTTCCGGCTCGACCATCGCGACGAAGCCGTCCGTCGGCGCGGCTGCATTCAATTTAAAATCTATTCCGGCGGACTGAAGACTGCGGATCTCCGCATCGAGAACTTCCGGCGGCAGAGCTGTTTCCCCGCGAAGCGATCCGCCCGCAACCGGGCTTACATCAAAAACCGTGCAGTCATAACCCAGCAGCCGCAGGTTCCAGGCACAGGAAAGTCCCGCCGCGCCCGAGCCGGTCACCGCCACCTTTTTTCTCGAAGCGGAGCAGAGACCCCGATCATTCGGGGCCATGTTTAGAAAATCAACTTCCAGTCTTTGGGATTTTTCGGCGACCTGCCGGTGCAATGCGCGGATGGTAATCGTCTGATCGACCTGTCCGCGGCGGCACCCTTTTTCACACGGCGCGGGACAGATGTAGCCGAGCACCGCCGGAATCGCCAGATCGTGTTTGGCAATCCGTGCGGCAGACTCGAAATTGCCGCGCTCGATTTCGCGCAACATCAGCGGAGTATTCAGATGCGCCGGACAAATCCGTCTGCACGGTGCTTCGCAGTCGCCGGTGTGTTCGCTCAGCAGCAGATTCAAAATGCCGCGCCGCGCCGACTGAACTTCGGCGCATTCCGTATCGATATCCATGCCGTCGGCCGCGCGCGCCGAGCATGCCGGAATCATCCGTCCGCTGGCGTTGTCCTTCACCACACACAGCATGCACGAAGTTTCCGGTTCCGCGCCTTTCAAGTGACACAGCGTCGGAATGTCGACCGACAGCTTTTCCGCCGCCGCGAGTACAGTCGCGCCGGGCTCCACCGTTACAGAGTTTCCGTTTATTTTCAGTTCAGGCATAGCTACTTCACTTCCACGGCATCGACAGGACAAACTTTCCGGCAGTTGTCGCACCGCACACAAACTTCGGGATCAATTTCAAACTTTGAATAAGGCTCGCCGTGAATGGCCTCCACCGGACACTCGACGGCGCACTTGGTGCAACCGATGCATTGGTCGCTGATTGAATAGGTAATCATCTTTTTGCATTTGCCCGCCGGACAGCGCCCGGCGATGTGCGCTTCGAACTCTGCGCGGAAATACCGCAGCGTCGTCAGTACCGGGTTCGGCGCGGTTTTGCCGAGGCCGCATAAACTCTGCGAGCGGATCGTTTCGGCCAGCTGTTCGAGTTTTTCAATGTCGCCCGGCTTACCTTTCCCTTCGCAAAGCCGCGTCAGGATTTCGAGCATGCGCTTGGTGCCGACGCGGCAAGGCGTACATTTGCCGCACGATTCGCTCTGCGTGAATGACAGGAAATAGCGCGCCATCTCGACCATGCAGTCGTGATCGTCCAGCACCACGAAACCGCCCGAGCCCATCATCGCGCCGACTTCTTTCAGCGCTTCAAAGTCGACCGTGGTATCGCCGAGCGATGCGGGAATACAACCGCCGGACGGTCCGCCAATCTGCACCGCCTTGAACGTCCGTCCGTCGGCAACGCCGCCGCCGATCTGATTAACCACATCGTTGATGGTGATTCCCATCGGCACTTCAATCAGTCCGCCGCGGTCAATTTTTCCCGCCAGCGAAAATACCTTGGTGCCTTTGCTGTGTTCCGTACCGAACTTGGCGAACGCCTCCGCGCCGTGACGGAAAATCCATGGCACCACCGCGTAGGTTTCCGCGTTGTTCACCAGCGTCGGACAGTTGTGCAGTCCCTGCTCCGCCGGAAACGGCGGGCGGTAGTTCGGCATGCCGCGCCGCCCTTCGAGCGAGGCGATCAGCGCCGACTCTTCACCGCAGACGAACGCCCCGGCTCCTTCAAAAATTTTAAGCTTCAAAGAATGTCCGCTGCCTAAAATATTTTCGCCCAGCAGTCCGGCCTCTTCGCAGTCGGCCAGCGCTTTGCGAACCCGCTT
>Ga0247838_1001815_pt1 | contig 29095 bp, 20 predicted proteins | sample LaCruzMarch2015__5_FD_189097 | JGI IMG/M metagenome (GOLD analysis project Ga0247838, IMG submission 189097) | Freshwater microbial communities from meromictic Lake La Cruz, Castile-La Mancha, Spain - LaCruzMarch2015_15m | ecosystem: Environmental > Aquatic > Freshwater > Lake | place: Spain... | reverse complement strand
AACACGTTTTAGTTCAAGATGGTGATTTTGTTAGAGCTGGAACGCCTCTTTCTGATGGCGCTATTGCTCCAAGAGATATTTTAAATATTAAAGGTCCTTTCGCAGTGCAACAATATTTAGTGAACGGGGTACAAGAGGTTTATCGATCTCAGGGTATTACCATCAATAATAAGCACATTGAGGTTATAGTAAGACAGATGATGCGCAGATTCCTTATTGAGGATTCTGGTGATACTACTTTCCTTGAGGGAGAAACCGTAGAAAGAGGTGAATTTATCGAACAAAATGATATTATTTTCGATAAAAAATTCATCACCGATCCAGGGGAATCTAATAAGCTTAAAGCAGGCCAACTTGTTTCTTTAAGACAAATCAGAGAGGAAAATTCTTTCCTAAAAAGGAATGACCGTAAATTAGTAGCCTTCCGTGATGCTGTACCCGCAACTGCCAGTCCGCAGTTAATGGGTATCACTAAAGCGTCATTAGGTACTAATAGCTGGATTTCAGCAGCTTCCTTCCAGGAAACAACCAAAGTTTTAAGTACCGCAGCCATAGCAGCTCAAAAAGATGATTTGAGCGGTCTTAAAGAAAACGTAATTGTTGGAAAGAGAATTCCTGCAGGAACGGGCGCCAGAGAATTTGAACAAATTATAGTTGCTCATAAAGATAAAAGTTCTGACTTGGTAACGCAGGCACAGTTTATTGACATGGAATAACTAATGTTGAGTTTTCTATTTTAATTTATTATATTGGCAAACCGGGATGTATTTATTTCCCGGTTTGCTATTTTTATACATCGCTATGTTCGTTCCTTATCCTTTTAATTATAATTATGAATGAATACCTGATTGATTTATTTAGACAAATAGAACTTCCAGTCAGGAATCCTGTACTCATATTATCCTTGTTATTTTTTGTTATCCTTTTAGTTCCCTTACTTTTTAGAAGATTTCATATACCAGGTATTCTCGGTCTTATTCTATCCGGTGTACTTATTGGTCCAAATGGACTTAACATATTAGAGAAATCAGAAGCTATAAATCTTTTTTCTACTATTGGTTTGTTATATATTATGTTTATGGCGGGTCTTGAACTCGACACGAATGAATTCAATAAGTATAAATACAAAAGTTTACTTTTCGGTCTGTTTACTTTTGCGATTCCGTTACTTGTAGGTTTTCCGATTTGCTTCTACCTCCTTAAATTTGATTTTCAAGCGAGTTTCCTTGTGGCAAGTATGTTCTCAACCCACACCTTGATTTCATATCCCATTGTTAGCCGTTGGGGTATAGTATCACAGCAGGCTGTTGCCATTACTGTTGGAGGTACCATCTTAACAGATACTGCTGTATTAATTATGTTAGCTGTTATATTAAAAACTAACAGCGAGGGTGTTAACAATGCTTTTTGGCTACAACTCACGGTTTCTTTATTTCTTTTTTCAGTCGTTATGTTTAAAGTTATTCCACCTGTTTCCAGGTGGTTTTTTAGAAAAGTTGAAAGTGAAAAGCACTCTCATTATATTTTTGTCCTTTCTGTGATTTTTTTCGCCGCTTTCTTGTCAGAAATAGCTGGGGTAGAACCAATTATAGGTGCCTTTATGGCTGGATTGGCCTTAAATTCCTTAATCTCCCATACCTCGGCCTTATTCAATAGAATTGAGTTTATTGGTAACGCCTTATTTATTCCGTTCTTTTTAATTAGCGTGGGGATGCTGGTCGATTTATCCGTTCTTTTCAATGGTAAACATGCTGTAATTATTGCTATTGTTTTAACGTCGGTCGCTTTGCTGGTGAAATGGTTAGCCGCCTGGCTTACCCAAATAGTTTTTTCCTTTCAAGGTGTTCATCGACGATTAATTTTTGGATTGAGTAGTTCTCATGCTGCGGCTACTCTTGCTATTATTTTAGTTGGCTTTGAAGCTGGGATTCTAGATGAAAATACCTTGAATGCAACCATTATACTAATTCTATTTACTTGCGTAATTTCTTCTATAGTAACAGAACGAGCTGCCAGAGAATTACTTCTTAAAGAAGGATTAATTGATAATAATTTAAACCGTATTGATCAAAATGATGTGCCTGAAAAATACTTGCTGCCTATTTCGAATCAATGGAGTTTGGATAGATTTTTAGAACTGTCGGTTATCTTTAGAAAAAATGTTAAACAAGTACCCCTCCATGTTTTACAGGTAGTTCCCGCAGATTACCCTGAAAATGAATTGGTTATTGAGGATAGTTTTACCCGTAGTTTACGTAAAACAGCCTCAGAACTTGATACAAAAATTGTTTTCCAGCGTGAACCTGACTTTCACATTGCGAGTGGTATTACCAGGGTAGCTAATCAGATAAATGCGAATTATATTCTTTTGGGTTGGCCTCAAAAATCAGGCTTATTAGACAGAGTTTTTGGAGAAATACTGGATAATATTTTAGATACTGCACCCCAACACATACTTGTATGCAGATTACAACTCCCGCTGGTTGCGCACCAAAAGTTAATCATTGGATTGCCTCCTTTAGCGTTTACAGAGCCAGGTTTTACCGATTGCTTTAAAAAATGGATGCAATTATCGTTGGAACTGCACATGGATGTCATCATTTTTTGTTCGGAAGAAACTAAAGGGTATATTAAAAAATTGAACTCAAAAAATTATAATTTTAGAAACTGGAAATTCAGAGTGACTGATTTAAATCAAAACTGGTTTAAAAGTATTGATAACTATAAAATTAATAAAGCCGATTTGTTAGTGTTCATGCCTGGAAGACCAGCAAGCGCATCATTTTTAATGGAGCAAAATGAAATTCCATCCTATATTGAGCAACGCTTTCCAGATAATAGCGTTATTTTATTTTATTCCGGAGCGGCTATTTGACCTACTGGATTCAAGTCCTGTATAACCTCTCCGGAATAAATAATAAAAGTCATTATTCAAAAATATTTTTCCTAACTTCGGCACGATTTATTAGACTATTTTTTGTTATTTAGATTATAAATGTGTTATAATTTTTGTGATACCCAAACGGGTATCGCAAGACTAAAAAATTTGTTGTTTTTAGCAAAGCTAGTGGTAAACTTTAAATTGCAAGGCATTGATTTAATTGCTGAAAATATGCTGACATCGTTGAAACAATCACAAAACTTAAAATAAAACTGCCTTTACAAATCAAATCTATTTATCACATTTTACTTTTAACCAACCAACTCAAACTACCTTACAACGAAAAATACTGGCAAAGCATCGAGAAAATTTAAAATGGGCATCGCAATGGCGAAGTCAGGATAAAAACAGTCATTATTCAAACATATTTTTTGCGTCAATCAAAACTTTTTCAAGTCCGGCGATATTTTTTCCGCCTGCAGTAGCAAAAAAGGGCTGTCCACCGCCGCCGCCATCAATATTTTTGGCCAATGTTCTGACAATATTGCCCGCATTCAATTCTTTATCGTTGCAGATTGATTTACTAATTGAGACAAGAATTTGAGGCTTTTCCTGAATAGTAGCCGTTAAAACAAGGATCACTTTTTCAAGGGTATTATCAATCTGGAGGGCCAATTCTTTTAATAACGAGGCATCATTTAGTTCTACATTCTGGATGATAAGCGAATAATTTTCTTTTTTATCAGCACTTAATATGAGTTGCTCCCGCAGATGGACAACCTCTAATTGTTGAAATTTCTCAAGTAACTTTTTTTGAGCTTTTCCTTCATCTTGTAACTGATGAATAGCCTTAGCCGGTGATGGATTTCCTTTAAAAATTTGACGGATGTCTTCTAATTCATTCAATTCCTGTTGAATAAACTTTAAGGCTTCAAATCCGCAAACGGCTTCAATACGCCTGATTCCTGCGGCAATGGCACTTTCAGAAACAATCTTAAATAAGCCTATTTCACCTGTTGAAGAAACATGAGTTCCGCCACAAAGCTCCACCGAATAGTCTTTATCAAAAGTTATAATTCTTACGGATTCACCATATTTCTCTCCAAAGAGCATCATAGCACCTGATTCCTTTGCTTCGGCCATGGGAACATTTCTTTTTTCATCGAGAGCAATATTAGCCTGAATTTTTTCATTTACTAACTTTTCAATCGCTAATATTTCCTCATCACTCACTTTTTGAAAATGTGAGAAGTCGAACCTTAATTTTAACTCATCAACATCCTGACCTTTCTGAAGCGCGTGTTTTCCTATGATATTGTGAAAAGCTGCGTGCATAAGGTGGGCAGCAGTATGGTTTTTTGAAATGGCTATTCTTCTGTTTTTATTTATCAATCCACGAACGATTGCAGCGGGATTATCAGGTAATTGATCGACAATATGAAGAATAAGATCATTTTCTTTTTGGGTATCAATTACTTGAATAGGCTGTTCTCCGATAAACAATAAACCCTGATCTCCTGCTTGCCCGCCACTTTGACCATAAAAAGGCGATTTATCAAGAACAATTTGATGTTGTAAGACTTTTTTTATCGAAACAGATCTGTATTTTATAATTTTTGCATCATGGACTTCATTTTCTGTGTAACCAGTAAACTCAACAGGTTGGTCGGGAAGTAAGTTAACCCAGTCGCCAACTTCTTTTTGAGCATCGGCACGAGATCTGGATTTTTGTTCCAATAAGGCGGCGTCGAAAGCCAATTCATCGATTTTCCAACCTTTTTCTTCGGCAATAAGACGAGTCAAATCAATGGGGAACCCAAAAGTATCGTATAGTTCAAAGGCATCCACACCTGAGATTACACCGTCATTAACATTAATGTTTTCAAATCTTTTTAGGCCATTTTCCAGCGTATTTAGGAATGAAATTTCTTCCATTTCTATAATTTTTGCTACCTGAGCTGATTGAGCTATCAGTTCGGGAAAAACATCGTCAAATGCTTTGGCTAATGGGGCAACTAACGTATGTAGAAAAGGAGTTTTAATATTTAAAAAGGAATAATAGTACCTAACGGCGCGACGTAAAATTCTTCTAATGACATAACCGGCACCAGAATTAGCGGGCAATTGACCGTCGGCTATGGTAAAACAAATAGCTCTTATATGGTCAGAAATAACCCTCATTGAAATGTCTTGTTTGGCATCTCGATCATAACTTCCCTTGTATGTGAAACCAGAAGTTTTTTCTATGATAGAAATAAAAGGGGTAAAAATATCGGTATCATAAGTAGCTGTTTTACCTTGTAAAACCATACACAAACGCTCAAAACCCATGCCAGTGTCAACGTGCATAGCAGAAAGTTCAGCCAGGCTGCCATCAGCTTTTCTGTTGAATTGAATGAATACATTATTCCAGATTTCTACCACGCCAGGGTGATCCTTATTAACGAGTTGACTACCGCGTAATTGCGCAATTTCTTCTTCCGTTCTTAAATCTACATGAATTTCAGAACATGGGCCACAAGGACCTGTGTCGCCCATTTCCCAAAAATTATCTTTTTTATTGCCAAATAAAATATGATTTTCTGGTAAGTATTTTAACCATAAGTTTTTGGCTTCCAAATCAGCGGGAATATCCTCATCCGCATCACCTTCGAAAACAGTGGCATACAGTTTGGTAGGATCCATCCCATACACCTTGGTTAATAATTCCCATGACCAGTCAATGGCCTCCTTCTTAAAATAATCACCAATAGACCAGTTTCCCAACATTTCGAACATGGTGTGGTGCGTTCCATCATACCCTACATCCTCTAAATCGTTGTGTTTACCGGAGACTCTTAAACATTTTTGGGTATCGGCAATTCTTGGATTGTCAGGAATTTTATTGCCTAGAAAGAAATCTTTGAATTGATTCATTCCCGCATTGGTAAACATCAAAGTGGGATCTTCCCGATTTACTATTGGAGCAGAACCCACAATTTTGTGTTGCTTAGACGCAAAAAAGGTTAAAAAGTGACTCCTTATTTGTCGTGCGGTCATCATATTTTTAAATTTTTAAGGGAAAAAGGTTGATTATTTACGGAATGGTCTTATATTGTGAAGGAACGGTAAGAATTTACGTTTTACCGGTCGAGTTCAGGTATAAAAACAATCAAATATTGCTCAAAGTTATCATTTTTGCGATTATTTACGGTAGGAAACACTCGTTAGATTTAAAAAAATCCTAAGAAAATTAGGGCTTTTCATTTAGGATAGCTATTTTAGAGCCGAGCAATTTTTGAGAGACATCCGTTGAATCTAATACCCCCCATTAGGTGTTATGTGCCTGTTTGATTATTCAGGTACGATTTAACAACATACCAAATTATGAAAAAGGAAAAATTCTTCTTTGACGCCAATTTACTTCGTTATGAACGAATAGAGGAGTCTGTAAAGAGCAAGTTCGTGCGCTTCTTTTCTGTAGTAAGTGCTGTTTTAACAACGGCGTTGTTGTTAACCATTTTTTTACATAAATATTTACCTTCTCCTCAAGAGAAATCTCTCCTTTCTGAAATCGATGTGATGGAAGTTGAATATCAACGACTCGTTGATGAAATGGAGCGTATGGAAAAGGTTTTAGGCAATGTCCAAAAAAGAGATTCTTATACCTATAGAAGTTTGTTCGGTCTCGATCCCATCGATAATAATGTATGGAGAGGTGGTATTGGTGGTCACAATGAATATGAAAATTTTGAGCAGTATAAAAAAGTAGGAGGGACTATCATTGAAACTCAAAAGCGTTTAAGAAGATTAAAACACTCCTTGGTTATTCAATCGAAATCGTTGGATACCATCATGAATTATGCCAAAAAAGAAGAGAAATTCCTCGCTTCCCGTCCATCCATAAAACCTGTCAGATCAGATAAATTAGCAAAAGGGGTTAATTTTTTATCGGGCTTCGGTTATAGAATTCATCCGATATTTAAAGTTAAAAAGATGCATTATGGTATTGATTTTACCGCACCTAAAGGTACTGCTATCCAGGCTACTGGTTCTGGCAGGGTAGTAAAAGCAACCAGAAATGCAGGTTTTGGAAATCATATTGTTATAGATCATGGATTTGGTTACCAAACTATTTATGCGCATTTGTCTAAAATTAATATCAGACAGGGTGACCAGGTTGTGAGGGGACAGTTGATTGGAACGGTTGGCAGTAGCGGTATTTCAACAGCGCCTCATTGCCATTATGAGGTTCATGTAAATGGAAAACCAGTAAATCCGATTTCTTATTGTCTGGATGGTCTCTCTGTCCAGGAATATAAAGAATTAGTTACTTTAGCTGGTCAGGTAGTTCAATCCTTAGATTAAATTATCTTCTTTAATGCTTATGAATAGCAATAAGGAGGTTGTTGATTGTCCAAACTGTGGAGTTTCGTTTAGTCCTGCAGATAAATTTTGTACAAATTGTGGCCAAAAGGCATCCTTACCCGGTTTATCATTAATATCTATTATTAAAGAATTTATTGATATTGTGTTCAATTTTGAATACAGGTTGTGGATATCATTTTTCCATCTATTCATTCCTGGTAAACTTTCCACCCAATTCTTTGATGGAAAGAGACAAAAATACCTTAGCCCTCTCAGGATTTTCCTCATTTTCGGATTAATTCATTTCGCTTTATTTGGTAATTGGGTCAATAAGAAGTTTGATAAGCAACTTACTTACCTTGAAAAAAATGTACAGAAAAATGCATTCAAAGAACAGTTTTTTAATAAAGTAGATTCTCTTCCCAATCATATTTTTGAAGAGGAAGGTTTGGATACCAACCAAACAAAGGCTGTCAAAGCAAAATTATTTAATGTACTAACCATCGATTCTTTATATATCCCAAATCAAAGTAGTGTTAATATTGCTCCAGATACTCTTCCCAATAGTTATTAAATATTTGTTGTAGAGAATATCAATGGAAAATGGGAAGTCAAATCATTGCCATTAACTTTCACAGACATTTATAATCTGGATGATGAAAATATAATCAAGAAGGCAAATATTGAAACTAAATTTGGAAAATGGCAAGTAAAGCAGGAAATTAAGCTACAGAAGGAAATTAAGAATTTTACTTTATTTGTAACCGGCCAATTAATTTGGATGGTCATTTTTTCAATGCTACTTATTTCTTTTTTTCAAAAAATCCTTTACTTCAGATTACCTTTCTTTTACGCTCATCATTTAATTTACAATTTACATTTTCATGCCTTTTCATTTTTGACCATGAGTCTTTTTATGATGGGGAATAATAATGAGATAATCCTTAAGAATTTCAATTTTTTTATACTGGTTATTTTACTTTATCAGTTTTTCGCTATAAAGAACATATTCAAGCAAGGCTGGCTTAAAACTATTTTTAAGGTACTGTTAATTGATGTTTTTTATTTGGTAATATCTGTAAGTATATTGCTTATTACTGTAATCATAAGTATGTTAATGTTTTAATAAAAAGGGTAATCAAAAAATTGATTACCCCCCACACTATGAAACACTAAAAAAAACTAATTTCGAAATTAATATCGCAAATCTAATGTGTTTGTTGCTATAATTCAACTATTTAAATAAAAAAAATCAAAAATCCTTGCTTTTAATAAAAAAAACTTTACAGTTCCACCAGTTTTTCTCTATAATAGCATTATTCTGCGTATAAAATTGAATAGCTGGTTCGTTCCAATCCAAAACCTGCCATTTTGCTAACATACAATTTTTGTCTTTTGCGTCTTGAATAAATGCGTCATAAAGTGATTTACCGATGCCCCTACCTCTAAATTTTTCATTGACAACGAAATCTTCTAAATACATCATTTTACCCTTCCAGGTGGAATAGGTCAAATAATAGAGAACCATCCCAACAATTTCTCCATTTACATCAGCTACAATAGACTGAAATACATTTTCTGCAAAATCATTTTCGTACATTGCCAAAGTCGCCGTAAATTCATTTTCCTCCTTTTCATAAATAGCCAATTCTCTGACCAGATTATGAATAAATGGAAGATCTTTGTGGGTTGCCGCTCTAATAATTACAGACATAGTGTTTTTTTTTATACTTTAGCTAATCTAATTTATTTTCCTGGTTTTAATCAGTTTATTATTGCATTAATTTTCCAAAAATCAGCGTTATGCGGACTTTAATCCATTTTTCGGTTTTTATATTTTTTTTCGTGTTCCTTTGGAGTTGCAAAAAAGAAAGTATTTATGCCGATGTTATTTTTGTCAATGGTAATATTTATACCGTTGATTCTTTGACGCCATCGGCCTCAGTGATTGCTGTAAGGAATCAAAGAATCATTGGTTTGGGAGACAAGGATATAATTGATAAATTTAAAAATGCGGATACAAAGATTATTGATCTGGAAAATTCTTTTGTTATGCCTGGCTTTATTGAGGGGCATGGTCATTTTGGTGGATTTGGTGAAGGGCTTCAAAATCTTAATTTCTTACATTCAAAATCATGGGATGATGTGATTAAGTTGGTGGAGGAAAAGGTAAAAACAGCTAAGCCGGGCGAATGGATTGTTGGTCGTGGCTGGCATCAGGAAAAATGGGATAAAATTCCATTGAATAATGTTCTTGGCTATCCTTTTCATGATGAGTTAAGTGCTATTTCTCCGAATAATCCTGTTCTTTTGAGACATGCGAGCGGTCACGCTGTCTTCGCCAATGAGAGAGCAATGAAGGAAGCAGGTATCTCAAAGGAATCACCGAATCCTTTAGGCGGAGAGATTGTCAGGGATTTGGAGGGTGAAGCTATTGGTGTTTTCGAAGAAAGGGCCATGAATCTGGTTTCTGCTTCTTACCAGGATTATTTAAAGTCTTTAGAACCCGAACGTCAAAAGAAAATTTGGTTTGAAGGGCTGGAATTAGCGCAAAAGGAATGTTTGAAAAATGGGATTACTTCTTTTCAAGACGCTGGAACAAAATTTAAAGAGCTTCAATGGTTGAGGGAATGGGCCGAATCAGGAAATATGGATATTCGACTTTGGGCCATGATCAGAGAGAGTTATGATGATATGGAAGGAAAATTAAATGGCTTTCCCTGGTTGAATCTAGGCGATTATCATTTTACCGTTAGGGCCATTAAATCGGAAGTTGATGGCGCATTAGGCGCTTTTGGTGCCTGGCTGCTTAAACCTTATGCTGATAAGTATGGTTTTTCAGGTCAGAATACCACCCCACTGGAAGAAGTAGATAAAATAGCCAATCTGGCCGCTAAACACCAATTACAATTTTGTGTTCACGCTATTGGAGATAGAGCAAATAAGGAAGTATTGGATATTTTTGAACAGAAAATTAGTCAAATGAAGAGTAAAGAATCGCCCCGATGGAGAATGGAGCATGCACAACATCTCGATACATTAGATATACCACGATTTAAAAAATGGGGGATTATTGCTTCCATGCAAGGTATACATTGTACCTCTGATGCTCCATTTGTAGTAAAACGTCTTGGGGTGGAGCGTTCTCGAACCGGTGCCTATCCCTGGCGTTCCCTTATTGATAATGGTGCTTTAATTGCAAATGGTACCGATGTGCCTGTTGAGGAGATTGACCCTATTGCTTGTTTTTATGCTTCAGTTACCAGGAAAAGAGCGGATACCGGATTTGAATTCTTTCCGGAACAGCGCATGACCAGAAAGGAAGCTATTTCTTCCTACACCCTTTGGAATGCCTTTGCCGCTTTTGAAGAAAATGATAAAGGTTCCTTATCTGTTGGGAAATTAGCTGATATGGTAGTCCTTTCAAACAATTTACTCACCTGTCCTGATGAGGATATTCTTAATACTAAGGTTTTAATGACCATTGTTGGTGGTGAAATAAAATATCGTAAATAAATGGAAATGATTGATATTCTGGCTTTTGGTGTTCATCCCGATGATGTCGAACTCGGTTGTAGCGGGACTTTATTGAAACATATTGCCATGGGATTCAAAGTCGGTCTTGTGGATCTAACCCGTGGAGAACTGGGGACAAGAGGAACAGCTGATATCAGGACAGTGGAGGCGCTCAATGCTATGAAAAAAATGGGGGCCCAATTCAGATATAACCTGGATATGGCCGATGGTTTTTTTCAGGATAATAAAGAAAATCAGCTGAAGTTGATTGAAGTTATTCGACGCTTCAGGCCCAAAATGGTTTTGCTAAATGCCGTACATGATAGACATCCTGATCATGGCAGGGCTGCAAAAATGGTGGCTGATGCTTGTTTTTATTCCGGACTCGCTAAAATATCTACCTCCTTTGATGCTAAAGAACAACTAGCTTGGAGACCTTCCAATGTATATCACTATATCCAGGACCGAAATCTTACAGCTGACTTTGTCGTAGATATAAGTGACTTTATGGAGGAGAAATTAAATCTGGTGAAAACTTTTACTTCTCAGTTTTATTTGCCCGCATCGCTGGAATACAAAAAAGAGATGGAAACCCCCATTTCCGGTCCTGATTTTATGGAGTTTTTAACGGCAAAGGCCAGAAGTTATGGCCGTGAGGCTGGCTTTACTTTTGCAGAGGGTTTTACCTGTGTTAGAACCCCTGGTATTCAAAATCTATTTGATCTTAGTTGATACGCAGAACCTTGCAAACACCGCGTCAAAACCATCCCCGCTAGCACATCCCTGTTAGTACATCTCCGCTCGCCCCTGCGAAACACTGCGCAGAACCCTGCAAACACCGCGTCAAAACCGTCCCTATTAGCACATCCCCGCTAGTAACATACCCGTTTGCCCATGCTATCACTATGACTTATTGACCTAAAATAGTAGCATAAAAAAGAGGCTATCTTCTCCTAGAAATATTTAAAATTATGGTTGTGTTCAATCTTGAGAAGACTTTGATAAATGAGTAGAATGACATTTTCAACATCCTCAATATTTGCCATTTCAACAGTAGTATGCATATATCTTAGCGGTAAAGAAATAAGAGCAGAAGGAACCCCACCATTGGAATAGGCAATGGCGTCCGTATCTGTACCAGTCACTCTGGATGAGGCCTGTCTTTGAATAGGAATGTTATTATCCTCTGCTGCTTGAATAATCAGTTTCAGTAATTTATTATGAACAGCTGGAGCATAAGTAACGGAAGGTCCTAAACCAGACTGAACATCCCCCAGTTTTTTCTTATTCATAAGAGGTGTATGGGTATCGTGAGTAACATCAGTGATAATGGCCACATGAGGTTTAATGGTATGCGCTATCATTTCCGCGCCCCTTAATCCAATTTCCTCTTGAACGGAATTGACCACATAAAGAGAGAAAGGTAATTTTACATTATTTTCTTTCAGTAATCGGGCAACTTCTGCAATGCAAAATCCACCGATACGATTATCCAGGGCACGACCTACATAATAGCGGTTATTTAGAATGCTCATCTCATCCTCATAAGTGATTACACAACCTACGTGAATACCCATTTCAAGAACTTCCTCCTTGTTTTTAGCGCCAACGTCGATGAAAATATTATCTAATTTAGGGGAAAGATTAGCTTCTTCTCCGTGGCGGGTATGTATGGCAGGCCAGCCAAAAACGCCTTTTACATAACCTTTTTCAGTATGAATATTTACTTTTTTTGAAGGAGCTATGATATGATCCGAGCCACCATTTCGTATAACTTGAAGGAAACCTTCAGGAGAAATATAGTTAACAAACCAGGAAATTTCATCAGCATGACCCTCAATCATAACTCTAAAATCGCTTCCAGGATTTATAACACCGTAAGCAGTTCCATAATTATCTATAAAAGATTCATCGACGTAAGGCTCAATATATTTGAGCCATAACTTTTGACCTTCTGATTCAAAGCCTGTAGGAGATGCATTATTTAGATAATCTTTTAAAAATGCATTTGAACTTTCCAAAATAATTGACATGGTAATTAGGCAAAAAGGTGAACTAAAAAATGAATGGTAAAGGTAGGAAAATAAATTTTTAGTTTTGACTGTTTTTGGTAAATGTATCACTCCATTTCTGTGGATTATTTGACCAGTTTTCTAATACACCTGCTTCCTCTTCGGTTATATAGTTTAATTTTGTTGCTTCCCTCAATAAAACAGAATAATTACTTAAGGTGATTAAGGGGCAATTTTCTTTAGCAAATGCATCGGCAGCTTCTGGGAATCCATAACTGAAAAGCGCTAATACGCCAACAACTTCCATTTTTGCCTCCCGAGCCGCTCTTACAGCTTGTAAACTGCTTCCTCCGGTTGAAATTAAATCTTCGATAAGCAAAATTTTAGCTCCTTCTTTAACTTCTCCTTCAATTTGATTTTGCCTCCCATGGGATTTAGGTTTCTCTCTAATATACAAAAAGGGTAATTCTAAAACATCGGCAACCAACATTCCATGGGGAATACCAGCAGTAGCAACGCCTGCTATCCGGTCAAATGCAGGAAATAAACTGGTAGCATCTACCAGGCTGTTCTTCAGAAATGTTCTAACCTGGGGAAATGATAAGCTCAATCTGTTATCGCAATAAATAGGGGATCTAAGACCAGAAGCCCAGGTAAATGGTTTTTGAGAATCCAATTTTATTGCGTTTATTTGCAATAAATAGGTGGCAACCTTTGCCGCTGTTTCCGTTTCCATGTTTAATTAATTTTATGCAAACTTACAAAATCTATATTAACGATCGTCCATTGATTTTAGCAGAAGGAAATAATATCCTAGATTTTCCAGCCGTTCCGGATACTCATTTACTTAGTCTATATCAAGGAAATAAACGCTTTTTGTTGAATTACGTTGATGCTTTAGAAAAGGGAGGGCGCTTTGATGCAATCACTCTTTTCTATCCTGATTTTGAAAAAATGAAGGCTGATTTTCAAGCCCTATTTATAATAATCGAAGCGGCTGGAGGCTGTGTATTCAATCAAAGGGGGCAATTATTGGTTATTTACAGAAGAAATAGTTGGGATTTACCCAAGGGTAAGATTGATCCGGGGGAAACGCCCGATATCGCAGCAATAAGAGAAGTACAAGAGGAAACAGGTATTTATAATCTGTCCATCTCACATGAAATTACCCAAACCTGGCATACTTACAAACAGAAAAACCGCATTTTAAAAAGAACTTATTGGTATGATATGCATACCACAGATAGCCATTTGACGCCTCAATTAGAAGAAGATATTGAGGAGGCACGATGGGTAGATCCTCAGGAATTTCTGAACGAAGAACTATATCCTAAATATGGAAATATCAAAGATTTGGTAGTCGCCTGTTTAAAAATGAGATAAATAGTGGTATTATATTATTTTTGTCTTTCAAAATGTGAATTATGGAAAATAGTGTGAATATAACCCTGGTTGACAGGGAAGGCGGCGAACATTTATTGGAAGGACCGTTGGATATGAATATGAACTTAATGGAGTTATGTAAAGCTTATGAGCTACCTGTGCAAGGTACTTGCGGTGGTATGGCGCTTTGCTCAACCTGTCATGTGTATGTTTTGTCAGATACTGAGCTTCCTTCAATGGGGGAGGACGAAGAAAATATGTTGGACCAGGCCTTTTTTGTAAAAGATAACTCAAGACTGGGATGCCAACTGCCGTTAAGACCTGCTATGGAAGGACTAAAAGTACAGTTGGCACCCGAAGGAAATTAGGGTTGCTGAATAATCATAGGTAAAGTAGCCACCTTACCTTCTGAGGTGAAATACCAAAAGTAGGTTCCTGGGATTAGTTTCTGGTTCAGTTCTACTAAAAAGGGTTGATCCAGGACGTTGTCCCACTTAAAGCTGCTTATTTCTTTACCTTCTGCAGTGACAAGTCGCCCATACAAAGGGGTTCTTTTGCCAAAGTTTGGTTGAATATAAAAAACACCTTCATTAGGATTCGGATAAATTTGAAGGGATCCTGCCGGCATTTCTAATTCCCGGTTTGTTGTGGCCGTTCCCGTTATATTTATATAGCCTAAGGTAGTAATCTGGCAACCTTCCTGGGTAGAACCAGAGAAACTTATACCGTACTCACCAGGGGCTTTAAATTCATTTGTCGGATTTAATTCGCTGCTCAGATTTCCATCACCAAAATTCCAGTTTACCTGGGAGCTGCCTACCGCAGTCCCTTTAAAGTTAATACTGGCTTTGCCATTTATTAATGGAAAGCTTCCAGAATTAGGTGTGAAATTTAACGTCACATTATTAGTGCTGTTAATGATTTTTGTACTGACAGGGGCTCTACCACAGGCAGAGGCATATTCAATGACCCATTTATAGAAATAAGGATAAACCTTAGGATTTGTATTATCGGAATAAACAAGGTCAACAATGCCCGGAACTCTGTAGGGAAAAGTTGAAAGGGTAGAGGTGATGGCCAATCCTTTTCCTAGAGATCGCTCTAACTTATAACCATTGCCTGGTGTCACCGAAAAATTTAACACCACAATATTTTCTCCAATTTTTGGAATGTTGATTACTTTTTGCTGAATTTTTCCATCAGGGGAACGTAATATAAAGCCTCTTGGGCCTACCGATTCAGCATAAACAGTTACTTGTTTTAGAATGAATGGAGCGAGGCAATTGAAAACTAATCCGCCAGCTGTTTCTGAAAATGTTTTTTCACCTTGGTCAGGGTCTTCCATACCTAAATTTTTCAAATAGACGAGTTCAGCGAAAAAGGTCGTATCTGAGGTAAGCAGGCCAGTTTGAAAAACCTTTCCTTTTGTTATTTGACTGCCTTCATATTCTCTATTGAACCAACGGATTTCTTCGTTTACGTTTTCCTTTGCCCGAAGTACTGCTTTGGTATTTTTACAAATGATGGAAGCATCTGCTGAAGCTAACGGTAAATTCGGTTCAGGACTTACCAGAATGGGTAATTTTAAATAGTTATCCAAAAATCGCAAATCAGCCGTTCCATTGGGTAGTTCAATGCCAAATTGAATATCGTATTTACCGCTTGGTAAATCTATGGATGATACCACAATATCCATTCGTTGGTTAGGTAAAATAATTCCCGACCAGGGAATTGTCTTCAATAAAGCGTTATTGATAGCATTTTTCAGCACAATATTGAACTTTGTCACCGGAACAGTACCTGAATGCTGTATCGTGAGGGTTCCTCTGAATTGATTGCCACAATTTTCTGTTCTTGTTTTTACATCGAGTAAGGAGATATTCTGTGGGCTACTTATTGGCTCAACAGCTACGAAACCTTGTGATATTAACAGATCGAAGGCCGCTTTAACGTCAATCATTCCTCTTCCATATTTATTATCCTCTCCCGGTACGCCTAAATCGATAGCAGATTCATACAGTGCTTTGGTAAGTCTAACCGAAGAAACCTGTGGAAAAGCTTCTTTTAATAGAAGGATGGCGCCACTAACATGGGGGGCAGCCATGGATGTACCTGATAAAGAACCGTACCCATTACCATTTATGGCGCTTCTTATTTCCTGTCCCGGTGCAACAACTTCTGGCTTTATTCCTAAAGGTTCATTGTTTGGTAAGCAAACGGAAGGGCCGCTTCCTGAAAATGAGGTGATTGGAAAACCGCTTATCTTTGCGTTTACCGCACCAACAGAGAATGGAACTACCAAATCGTTAGCCACCACGGCAGGGAAACTTATAGTAAGTGAATCAGGTCCTTCATTTCCAGAGGAAAAAACGATAGCCACGCCTGCATTTTGTATGGTAGTAAAAATATTGATGTACGCAGAGGTAAAACAACTGGAGACGTTAAATTTACCTGGAGGGCTTCCCCATGAATTATTAATAACATCAGGGATATCCTGGCTGGTACTATTATTTCTATCTGGATTTAATGCCCACTGCATACCGCCAATACCATCAGATTGAGTAGCCGCTTTTAGCTTGCATTCTGTCCCGTCTGCATTTTTCAAAGACAAGGGAACACCCATCCAATTAGCATTGAAGGCCACACCTATAGTGTCGCGGGTTAACCTGTCTAAACCAGCAACTACGCCAGCAACGTGGGTGCCATGCTCAGAACAATAATCTTCCGTTTCCAGGCTTGTGTAGGCATGCGATAATGGAACATGATTATATAAAAACTGGTTTCTTAAGGCTGGATGGGTATTATCCTGACCGTTGTCAATGACCAATACTTTTCGGCCATAACCTGTATAGCCCATTTTCCACAATGCCGGCGCATTGATGGCCGTCAACCCAATTTCTTTACCATTTGGAATAAAGCTCTTTTTTTTAATACTTCCTTTATGATGTGAAACTAATTCTGCATCCTTTTCAATACCAGCTATTTCAGGATTTTTAAGTAATATATCAATCAGTGGAGCGGTAACTTCCAATGCAATAATATTGGCAATCCAAAATCTCTTTATACTATTTGGCGAATAAAAAGGGGACTGCTCAATGTCGGAAATCAATTTTTCCTGCGTCCTGTCTGCCTTGAGTTGAAGAGCATCCAGTAGCGTTTTGACTTGTAAATCTCTGGTAGGTAATGTTCTTAGTACCTGTTCCTGTAACTTATTTACATCTACCTGTTCTTTTAAAATAACAATAATTTTATATTTTTTGCCTTCCGGACCTTCTTTAAGTTCCATAGCAAGCTCCTGGCTTAGTTTCCCTTCAATATCGGATTGACCCAAAAGAGGAAAAAACACAAATAGTATGCCGGCGGATAAAAAGAATCTCAGGGCGGTATATATGGACATCAGATAACTAATTATAAGTTAAAATATTATTTTGTAAACGTAAAATTCATAAATGTGTTGCAAAAATCAGGCGGGTAGATTCACTAAAGCTTTAAAATCATCAAATATTGAATCTTCGCGTTTCATTTCCAGTAATTCTAATAACGAACCGTACTGTTCTTCTAATAATGCACTGTTCTTACTGTTTCTAATCTCAATTTGCGCCCTGGAAAGTTGCTCTTTTCTCCAATGAAAGGTGCTACTCATTTTGGATAAAATTTCTGCATACGTTATTTTTGGATCCTCTATGGAAAAATTTGAGATTCCTTCATTAGCGATGCGCATATTTCTGGAAAGTAATTCCCCGGACTCAATGATATAAAAGGCAGTATAAACATTATCAAAGGTTCCAGTTTGATGTAGAAGACTGTAATAAAGAGCGAGTTGTAAATCTTCTTTATTCTTTAAAAGATCCATTCGATAATTTTTACCGCTCCACTTTAAATCAATAATGGCTCTATCATTTCCCTTTTTCAATATTATATCAACAATCCCAGAAACTGGTTTATCACAAAAAGTACCAGTTAACTTTGTTTCAACTGAATCGGGTTCCCAACCGTCATTTTTCATTATTTTAACGAATTTTAGTAAGCCTTGCGTCAGTTTTCTTGATAAAACGCTTCTTTCCGGTTCTTTACCATACTGCAACATCGTAGCTCCTTCCTGTTCAAAAAGAACGGGAAGACTTTCTTCAATCCATTGTTGGATGATTATCTCTTCTTTATACCAATAATCTGTGTCCTTAATAAGTTTTTCAAATAGTCTGTGAGCCAGATTTCCATATAACCTTTTTTCACCTATGATTTCCAGACTTTTTGCCTTATATAAACCTAGTTTATACTGAAAAACATATTTGTAGGGGTAGTAAAAAAGAGATTCGAGGCTAGTGAAGCTTTCATCTTTTCTTTCTGGTAATTCCAGGAGAGTATCAATATGTAAAAATAGAGGTACAGCTGTGGGAGGCGCTGGTATAATGGATTGAAGATTGGGCAGGTTAAATGCTGCCAGTAAGGGGAAATCAGGATATTCGCCGGACAGGTGAAAGTCGAGAGATATTTTTAGGGCGTCGAGGTTATCAAAACAAGCATTTAGGTCGCCAAATAATGGGAAAGGTTGTATTTCTGCCCCTTCAACCCTTTCTGGAAGAAACAGGAAGAGACGTTTCTTTGTCTTTAAAAATGCCTGTTTTCTGTACCAGGATAGTCTTTGATTATCCTTCATCGGCAGATCGGGTAATACTCCTTTTTCTTGAAGATAGTACAGTTCATGAACATACCATTTTGCGAAGAAATAGTCAGGCTCTCTTTCTGTAAATGTCCACCAGATAAGGTCATCTATGGATTCAAGTATAGCTGTTGCGTGATGAGTAACCCGAATATGATTTTTCTGCGCTTGTACAGGACTTCGGGCAATGGGTTCCAGAGCCGTTCGAATAATACGAACTATATCAAGATGTGAAAGATGAGTTTCTGGAAGATTATCAATTAAATTGATGAGTATTTGGGTTTGGCTGGAAATAGACATACTCGACTCATGGTCAGAAAGTACGGATTGACTCCAGCTATTTACCTGGGTAAAAAGTTCTAAAAGATCTGATTTGGGAACTAAATCCTTTTGAGAATATCGTTTTCTGGTAAACCAAAAATCATATTCTTTTTTCATGTCCTCCCATATTTCAGGTGACACACTTTCTTTAAATTTATTTAGATCCCCGTGCCAGTCTTGTCCAAAAAGTCCTGGTTTTGAAGCAAGATTTGAGGCTAGAATCTTACTTAAATCCCAGGGTATAGGTTGTTGGGGTAGGGTTAAAAAAGCGAGTAATTTTACTGGATCCAAAGGCTGCCAAAAGAATTCAGGAACAAGTTTTAAGAGTTGTAAAACAGGTCTGGCATCGGAGCGGGTTTGTAAACCCAGACTGGGCAGCCCCTCTAAAATCAGCGCATTGTCTAGCGTTCTTGTTTTATCAGGAAGTAAAAGGATGGGGTCCCAGGACGGGTTTTCGTTTAACCATTTGGCTAACCAGCCAGCGAGTTCGGTATCTCTTTTTCCTGTGAACAAGCATAAAGACCCATCTCCTTTTGCTTTCAATTTTGGTGTATCACCAGATGGCAGAGTATGGATAAACCGTTGAAATTGAGCTAGATCAGAGTCTTCACTGGCAGTGGGATCAGATGATATCTGTTGTATCTGTGCCCCATTATTTTCAAGACCTGATAAAACTTGTTGCCAATAAACGGGCAATAAATCGAAAGGTTCTACTAAGTAAATGACCAGCTGTCGAATAACTTTGAATGGTATTTTTTCCAGAATGTCCAATTGCCTATCTGTCCATCCTTTTGGCCAAAACTTGTTTTTATTAAGCTCGTCTTCAATGAGAGATAAAGTTCTTATTCTGGGAGGAGCGTCTTCATTATCATCGCCTTTCCAACCTGCTTGCTTCAAGGCATCCCGCAAATTCAGCAAGGTTTGAGCCGTGGCAAAAGGGTCTGCGGAAAATGAATGTCGGAAAAAAGCCTCGGGATGTTCAGAGAGGTGACTGGCCAAATGCTGTCGAAAAACATCCGTTCGAATAGCTACTTGCTGGTCATCAGGTGGCTTTATACCAAAACGCTTTTCCAGCAAAATAGTGAATTGCTGTGGACCACAAAAATATTCAATATTCTCTTCACCCATTCCAATAGGTGGGACTTTATTATCCAGTTGAAGACCAAAGACAATTTTTTTCATTTAGTTGTTATCCACCACATTCTTTTTGTAAATTTTTTATCTGTTGATTCCAATACTGTCTCGTATCGTTCAACTCATTCTCGTCACAAAAATCAGTCAGATCCAAAATAGTTTCTCCAGTAACAGGAGATTCAGAAATTTTAAATTCAAGATATTCAGAATCATAATCGGAATCTGCCCATTTTAAACGGAGCACTTCCTCTTCATGATCTGCGAGTATTAGAGCTACTTCTTCATTTCCGCTCCATGAATAGGTAATCTGATGTTCATCTACTTCCGCTTTATCACAAAACCATCTGACTATGCAGGCAGGGGTTGTGAGAAAAGTGTAGAGAATATTAGGCGAGGCCTTAAATAAAAATTCCAGTTGGAGCTTGGTTCGTCCCATAAGTTTGTAAAATTAGTAAAGTGCAATAAAAAATAAAAAATCGAAAAAACCAAATGACTTTTACTTTTGTTTTCATTTTTTTTTTGAAACTTAAAATAAGATTCCTTTATTTACTTGATTAAGACCTATTAAACCACTATTTTTGTGCTTCTAAAAAAATAACCATACGGATACCCGTTTTTTAATAGGTACGTACACCCTCAAAATGTCGTTGAATGAGACAACTTAAGATTACCAAATCTATTACAAACAGAGAGAGTCAGTCGCTGGAAAAGTATTTACAGGAAATCGGTAAAGTAGATTTACTTACGCCGGAAGAAGAAGTTGATTTAGCGAAAACGATTAAGGAAGGGGACCAAGCCTCGCTCGAAAAATTGACGAAGGCCAATCTTCGTTTCGTTGTCTCCGTTGCCAAGCAATACCAAAACCAAGGTTTGTCCTTAAGTGATCTCATAAATGAGGGTAATCTTGGTCTGATTAAAGCCGCACAGCGCTTTGATGAAACAAGAGGTTTTAAATTTATTTCTTATGCTGTTTGGTGGATTCGCCAATCTATTCTTCAGGCTTTAGCTGAACAATCAAGAATTGTTCGTCTTCCTTTGAATAAGGTGGGTTCGCTAAATAAAATAAATAAGGCGTTTTCTGAATTGGAACAGGAGTTCGAAAGAGAACCTTCTCCTGAAGAATTAGCTACCCTCTTGGAGATTCCCACAGAGGAAGTAGAAACTACCCTGGGCGTTGCGGCCAGGCACGTTTCTATGGACGCCCCCTTTGTTGAAGGTGAAGATAATTCCCTGCTGGATATATTAGAAAATGCAGGAACGCCAGGTACCGACCAGGAACTGGATTATTATGAGTCATTACGCCGTGAAATTGAGCGCTCTCTGAGTACTTTAACAGACAGACAATGTGATGTTATCAAGCTTTATTTTGGTATCGGTGTCGAACATCCTATGTCCCTGGAAGATATAGGTGACAAATTTGGCCTTACACGTGAACGCGTTAGACAAATTAAAGATAAAGCCATTAATAAACTTAGATCTGCAAACAGAAGCCGTTTATTGAAAAATTATTTAGGAGCCTAAATTGGTTTCTTAAAAATATTAGATATCGGAGAAAAAGGTATAATTTTTCTCCGATTCTTTTTTTTATATAATATCCAGAGCATTAGTATCAAAAAAGGCATCATCTATTTCCCCGTTTTCTGAGGTGTCTAAAAAAAGATTCCGCTCTATGCCAGCCTCCAGTGAAATAAAAGTCTCCGTGCGCTGTATACCAGGTATTTCCTGTATAGAATGTAAAACCTCCCGCAAATGATTGGTGTCCCTGCAAATTACCTTAGCGAAAATATTGTACAATCCAGTGGTATAATGAGCCGACACAATCTCAGGAATATTTTCAAGGCCTTCTATGGCTGACGTATAGTGTGAACTCTTGTCTAAGTAAATGCCTAAAAAGGCCGTAACATCATACCCTAATTTCTCTGGATTAACGCTTAAGTGATAGCCTTTAACTATGCCGCTTTCTTCCAGCTTTTTCATTCTAACATGAATAGTTCCGCCACTCACCTGAAGTTTTTTGGCAATCTCAGTATAGGGAATCTTTACATTTCTCATTAAGATGGAAAGTATCTGATGGTCTAGTTTGTCTATGTCTGGAAGTTGTCCCATTTTCAATTTTTTTAAATAAATCGCTATTTTTTGCTAAAATAATAAATATGACCCATTAAATTAGGCTTATTTTGCTAATTTCTTTTAATTATCTTTGCTTTCCATAATATTAAAGCCATGTCTCGACATAAATCTGGAAGGGAAAACCTTCAACTTATTTTTCCTCTTATCGCCGCTTTGTTCTTAATCATTGGTTTTATTCTAGGGAGTTTTTTTGCTCCTCTGGGACGTGTTAAAACCTTGAATCCTGAAAATTCTTCCGCGATAAGTACCCTGAACGATGCTTTGGGATTTTTGTCCTCTAAATATGTAGATTCCCTTGATAAGGATAGTCTCGCTGAAGAAGCTATTTCCTTTTGGATGAGTAATTTAGATCCTTTCTCTGCCTATATAAAGCCTAATGATCTTGCTTGGATGAATGAAAGATTATCTGGCTCTTATGTAGGTATTGGTATTGAATTTATGATTAAAAATGACTCTATTCTGGTTGTTTCCGTTTTGGAAAATGGTCCGGCTGCTGCAGCGGGAATGCAGGTAGGGGATATTTTATTAGCGGCAGGGGCGGCTATTCTTGATAAAACAAGCCAATCAAATCCGGAAAATATTATTAAAAATGTTCGTGGAAAGGAAGGTTCTTCTGTCGTTGTAAAAATATACAGACCTTCTACAGGAAAATTTATTTCCCTAAAATGTATAAGGAAAGGATTGGATATGCCCAGTGTTGGTCCCTTTCTAAACTATAATAAAAATATTGGCTATATAAAAATAAAGGAATTTAGTGCTACAACAGACCAGGAATTTATGTTGGCGATGGATTCTCTTTTTGGTAAACAAGGGAGTAAGAAAGATTTAATTCTGGATCTTAGGGGAAATCCCGGGGGCTATCTGGAAAAAGCTACGCACATGTTAAATCAATTGATTCCCGAATCTGGCAAGGTTATGGTTTCAACAAAATCTAAATCGGGAAAAGAGACGGTCTCCAAATCTTCAGGACGCCCCTTTTTTCCAACGGCAAATATTATCGTTCTAATGGACGAAAATGCTGCTTCGGCTAGTGAGATTGTTGCCGGGGCGCTTCAAGATCTTAAAAGAGCTACTATTATTGGGCATCGTTCCTTTGGTAAAGGACTGGTGCAGGCACAATATAAGCTGTCAAATGGCGGGGCGCTGAAGTTAACCATCGCAAAGTTTTACACTCCTTCCGGGAAACTTATCCAAAATCCTTACCAAAAGGGAGATACAAGTACCATCAAAAGAGGCATATTTCCGGATGTGCTGATTCCCTTATCATCGATGGATACGTCGGAATTATGGGCAAATGCAAAACGATTAACCATTCCTTTTGTTATTAAAAATAAACCAGACGGATTTTTAACCTATAATCCAGCAAAGGGTAAGGTAACTACCGTAAATTGGGCTGCTTTTTTACCTGAAAACAAATTGGTCTCTGCTTATTTAAAGGAGTTCAATTTGGGTGATGAAATTAGATTATCTGCCTGGAAAAGATTAAAAGTAGCCTACGCGAAACAATATTTGGGCAACGAAGCGGCGATGAGCATAGAATTTGAGGTGGATCCTTTTTTAAAAGAAGCTATACGCAACTTAGAAAATAAGTAATTACTGATTTTTTGACAACCAACTTTGTTTTAATAATGTTTACCTATTTTTCATTTTAAACTATACATGAAATGTCCAATTTTCGTATCACTGACCAGTTTGTAAATAGACATATTGGTCCAAATGAGATGGAACAACAAGAGATGCTGAATTTTATTTCCGCTGACTCTTTAGATGTATTGATGACTGATACGATTCCAGAGGCCATTCGTTTAAATCATGATTTACCTCTCCCAGAACCGATGTCTGAGTATGAATATCTAAGGGAGTTAAGGGGGCTTGCCAGTAAAAATAAACTTTTTAAAACCTACATCGGAAGAGGGTATTACGGTACCTGGACACCTTCTGTTATCAATAGGTCGATATTTCAAAACCCAGGCTGGTACACTCAATATACACCATATCAGGCGGAAATTGCGCAAGGAAGACTTGAAGCTATTTTGAATTTTCAGACAATGGTCTGTGATTTAACCGGTTTGCCAGTGGCCAATGCTTCTTTGCTTGACGAAGGAACCGCTGCTGCGGAAGCTATGACGCTTTTTTTTGGTGTGAAAAATAAAAAAAATAAATCGGTTCTAGCTAATCGGTTTTTAGTTTCTGACAGAGTATTTCCACAAACTATTTCCGTCCTGAAAACAAGAGCAGAACCTTTGGGTATCGATATTGTCATCATGCCTTTTGCTGATTTTGATTTATCGGAATCTACCTTCGGTGTGCTCATTCAATACCCTGATTCTGAAGGTTCTGTAGAAGATTTTTCGGCGCTAACGGCTGATGCCAAATCCAAAGAAATTTATGTAACCGTTGCCTGTGATTTAATGAGTCTGGCTTTGTTGGAGGCTCCCGGTGTTTGGGGCGCTGATTGTGCCGTAGGAAATGCCCAAAGATTTGGCGTACCCATGGGTTTCGGTGGGCCTCATGCTGCTTACTTCGCTATCAGTGAGGAATTTAAACGCTTAATTCCTGGAAGAATTATTGGGGTTTCTGTCGATAAATTAGGAAATCCAGCCCTAAGGATGGCACTTCAAACCAGAGAACAACATATTCGAAGAGAAAAAGCTACCTCTAATATTTGTACTGCTCAAGCCTTGCTGGCTATTATGGCCAGTATGTACGCAGTCTATCACGGTCCTAAAGGTATTTTTCAGATTTCAAAAAGAATACATGATTTAACCTCTTTACTTGCCGCTAATTTACGCAAACTTGACATTTCATTCCCTCATTCATCCTTTTTTGACACGCTTACCTTAGATTGTTCCCCGGGGTTTAAAATGTTGGTTCGCGAAGAAGCTGAAAAAAGAAATATTAATTTTTTCTACAATACCCAATCTCTGCAGATTTCAATAGACGAAACTGTTCTTTTAGAGGACATCAAAGAAATTTTTGAGGTTTTTTGTGCGGCAACAGGTCGAAATTTAGACTTTAATGAAAATGAAGTATTAGGAATAAATATTGCTGAACCCCTTCAGAGAAAGTCATCTTTCCTAACGCATCCGGTTTTCAATACGTATCATACAGAGAGTAAAATGATGCGGTATATCCGGAGATTGGAAAACAAGGATTTGTCTTTGGTTCATGGAATGATTGCGTTGGGTTCATGTACCATGAAACTCAATGCTGCCAGTGAATTGTTACCTGTTTCATGGTCTGAATTCGCTAATATTCATCCTATGGTGCCCGAAAATCAGGCAGCTGGGTATCATGAGCTTTTTAATGATTTGGAAAACTGGCTTTGTGCCGTAACTGGTTTTACCGCTTGTTCGTTGCAGCCCAACTCTGGTGCTCAAGGTGAATATGCAGGTTTGTTGACCATTCGTAAATATTTTCAGTTTCATAAGCAAGATAATAGAAATATTGCCCTCATTCCCTCTTCAGCCCATGGAACAAATCCGGCCAGTGCAGTAATGGCAGGTATGAAGGTGGTTGTGGTTGATTGTGACGCCAATGGAAATGTCGATTTTGATGATTTAAAAATGAAGGCTGCCGCCCATGCCGAAAATTTAGCTGTTTTAATGGTTACCTATCCTTCGACTCACGGCGTTTTTGAAACCAGAATTAAGGAAATTGTTGATCTGGTTCACCATCATGGTGGTAGAGTTTATCTTGACGGGGCCAATATGAATGCTCAGGTAGGTTTAACCAGCCCTGGATTTATTGGCGCGGATGTTTGCCATTTGAATCTTCACAAAACTTTCGCTATTCCTCATGGTGGAGGTGGTCCTGGTATGGGTCCAATTTGTGTTAATGACGATTTAGCTCCATTTTTACCGGGTAAAAACAATGCAGATATTCCAGGGTATGACGTGTCTGCCAGTACTTATGGCAGTGCAAGTATATTGTTAATTAGTTATGCTTATATTAAAATGTTAGGTGCAGAGGGAGTTACCCAGGCTACCAGAGTCGCCATTTTAAATGCTAATTACATAAAGAATAAACTTGAAAATGATTTTGATGTCCTTTATTTGGGGGAAAAGGGTAGAAGTGCCCACGAACTTATATTAGACCTCAGACCTTTTAAGCAGTGGATTAGTGCCGAAGATGTTGCAAAACGACTGATTGATTACGGATTTCATGCACCAACCCTTTCTTTTCCAGTGGCTGGGACTATTATGATTGAACCCACGGAAAGTGAGGATAAAGATGAACTGGACAGATTTTGTTTGGCGATGTTGGAAATAAAAAAAGAAATAGTAGAGATAATGAATGGCGTGTATGATGTTGACAATAACGTGTTACATAATGCACCGCATACTCAAGCCCTAGTTACAGCTAACGAATGGTCTTTTCCATATTCCAGAGAAAAGGCTGCTTTCCCACTTCCTTATCTACATCAGGGGTATAAATTTTGGCCAAGCGTAGCCAGAATTGACGGCGCCTACGGGGACAGAAATCTGGTATGTACTTGTCCTCCTCTTTCATCGTACGAATAAGAGAGAAACTTATCTTTAGGCATAAAAAATCTTTGGTCAGTTATATTGACCAAGGATTTTTTTTGTAAGGTTTCATTTGTGTTAAAAATGAAACTTTATAATTTAAACAAACTCGCTATCTATAATCCGTGAAATCTTGAAATCCTAAAAATCCATGATTCAGAACCAAGGAAATAGGGGTAAATATTAAATGAAAACCTATCGGGGAGAAGACGCGAAGCATCGCGTCTCTGCGATAAATTTGTACCATCACAAAGGGCTATTAGCCCAAGGTACCAATTAGCAAAAAAAAAAGGAGGCTACCTTTTTAGACAGCCTCCTTTTTTGCGTTTGAAAATCGAATTAACGATAAATTTTCTTTTCGCGAATACGTGCTTTCTTACCAACAAGATCACGTAGGTAGAACAATTTAGCTCTACGTACCTTACCGCGTTTCAATATTTCAACACTTTGAATATTTGGTGTAGCGAATGGAAAAATTCTTTCAACGCCAACGCCGTTAGAAATTTTTCTTACCGTAAAGGTTTTGGTTGGTCCTTGACCACTAATTTGAATGACATCGCCACGAAAAGCTTGAACCCTTTTCTTATCACCCTCCACGATTTCGTAGTTTACAACTACGTTATCTCCCGGGCGAAAATTTGGGAAGGTGCTACTCGGTGTGAGTTGTTCGTGCACGTATTTTATTGCGTCCATCTTAACTTAATTTTTTTTGACGTGCAAAAATATATAAATAAACTGGTAAATACAATTTTTACACACAAATACTTACAATCCTTATAAATTAACGTAAAAGAGTTACGAATCCTTTGATTTCTACTGGAACGCCTCGGGGATCTTTATAGGAAATCAAGGTAATATATACGCCTTCAGGGGATGCTGAACCGTTATTCAGGTGATTTCCGTTCCAACCCTCGTTAATATCAGCGGTAGAAAAGACTCTTTCTCCCCATCGGTTCCAAATTTGAAATTTAAAATTTGTGGCACCCGTCATTATGCCTACCCCCCTGAAAACATCATTTTTACCATCATAATTTGGCGTAAAGGCATTGGGTAAAAAATATCTTACATCTGGCCTTACATCGAGTAGTGCTTGAGCGGTATCCAGGCAGCCACTTGGGTGTGTTACAACGAGGGTAATGGTAAACATACCGGTATCCTGATAAAGATGAATGGGGTTTCTTTCCTCAAGTTGGGCATTATCACCGAAGTCCCAACGCCAGCGTACAGCATTGATAGATTCATCTGTGAAGACAACTTTATTATCGATATTGGTTATTTGCTTCGGTGCAAAATCAAAAGCTGCTTCGGGGGAAGAAGATATTTTAATAAGGTTATTAAAAACGGTATCTATTTTACACCCTATGGGCGAGGTTACGGAGAGACTTACTGAATAAATACCTTCTTTGGTGTAAGTATAAGTAGGATTTAATTTAGTACTTTTACCACCATCTCCAAATTCCCAATTAAGCTTGTAACTTTCATCGATAGGTTTTGACAGATTATCAAAAACCATATTTACGGGAGCGCAACCTACTGCCTGAGAGGGTTTTACAACTAAAATGGGTGGAGCGGGAAAATAGCGTACTTTTTTTGTTACCGTTTCTGTACATTGATTTAAATCTTTTACTGTCAGAGAAACAGAGAATTCACCAGCTAAGTTATATTGGTGACCTGTTAATTTACCTGTCCCTTTTTGACCGTCACCAAAAACCCAGTTATAACTACTTATTCCTCCACTTCCGCTCACTGACAAATCAGTGAAATTAACGGGTTGGGTATAACAAGTATCGTATTTATAGGTAAAATCAGCCGTTAACTCCGGGAAAATAAGGACTTCGATATCTGCAGAATCTGCGCACCCTGTGCCTGGATTTAGCCAAAGTTTACCATTATACTTTCCGATACCAGGAAACTTCAATGTTGGTTCCCAATCGGTTGATGTTATTTTGGTGTTTCCAATAGGGAATTCCCACTTTTGACTTTTAATGGAGGCACGCTGATAGCTGTTATTTACGAATTTTACATCGGTAATGCCGCAAGAAATTACTTTATACTCCTGATCTGTAACGGCAATGGCATCGCCCAGTTTAGCAAAAACCAATGGGTCACAATCGGCTACGTTAAATTGAAAATCCCGGTTTGATTTACTTATTAAAATGCCGTTCCTATATTCAGCAATACAAAC
>Ga0247838_1001814_pt1 | contig 29143 bp, 25 predicted proteins | sample LaCruzMarch2015__5_FD_189097 | JGI IMG/M metagenome (GOLD analysis project Ga0247838, IMG submission 189097) | Freshwater microbial communities from meromictic Lake La Cruz, Castile-La Mancha, Spain - LaCruzMarch2015_15m | ecosystem: Environmental > Aquatic > Freshwater > Lake | place: Spain... | reverse complement strand
CGGGTGATGCCGAGGTGAGGTTGGTTTTTAAGAAATCGGTATGCGGCCAGAGGGCATCGGGCAGCTCGAAGCTGGAGATGAGGCCCTCCTGGAGTGCTTGTGCGAGAGTTGATCGAGCGAGTGCGAGCTTTTCGGAAACGATGGAATCGTCGGCGACTACGAGATGCAGAACTTCCTGATTATTTCCCAAGGCCAGGGCAAGTCGATCGAGCGTCGGGTAGGCCACGCTCTCGCGGGGTCGCATGGAGTTTGTATCCGCAGCCCATCGGGGAAATCCGAAAAGCACCAGCGCGCAGAGGGCTGCAAAAAGAACCGCTAAGGAAGCGGCCTTGCCCAAGAGGCGCCGTTTCGGTTTTGGAGAAATGCGATCGCATCTGGCTGGAAGAGGTATTTTTTGGAGGTTCCCCGCATAGAAAAAAACCATAAGCAACGCCCCGGTGAGGACGCCAATCGCCACGGTCGTGCCCAGCTGGGCGATGCCTGGCAGGCCGGAGAGATTCAGGCTGAGAAAGGCTGCGGCTGTTGTTGCCGCGCCCGCAAGAATTCCTGGGGAAGTTGCTGCGCGGAGATTCTCCAAGTTTTCTCCATACTCGATGCGCCGTTGATAAATAATGAAGCCGTAATCGACCGTGAGGCCGGCAAGTATGGCCGCGAAGCCCACGCTGATAATGGAAAGGCCTGGAAAAATCAGAGCCGTGAGGCCAAGCGCGACGGCGAAGCTGCAAATCACATAAAACAGAATTCCAAGCAGCGGGCGCAGTCGCCTGTGGGCGAGATAAAAAACAACCGCTGCAAAGGCCAGCGATGAAATAGAGGACCAGCGCATATCGCTTTCCATGGCGCTGGATATCTCCTGCACGAACGCCGGTTCTCCAGTCCATCCCACGCGGGCAGCCATGCGTTCGGGGGAGGTGGACTGCCACTTTCGAATGCTACTGATCGTTTCTGCCACCCAGTCTTTTGGCGGAGTATGGGTGTTGGGGGTCACATAAAGAAGGCGCGTGCGTCCATCGGCAGATGAAAATTCGCGGTTTGCGACATCCGGCGAAGCCGTGGAGGGCAGTGCGGAAAGGAGATTCAGAGGATCGTAGGCCAGGCGGGCGATTTCCTCTGGAGCCATAGTGGTGGAAAGCCGGTCGACGGCTTCCGCAGCCCGCTCGCTGGCCATTGCGGGTGACAGCTTCTCGAGTGTCATGCGGAATTTTTGCGGCTGCTGGTTGAGCAGGGCAAATGCTGCCAACGGGACGAGTTGGCGGGGATCCCCTGCCCATGGCGCTGCGCTTTGGACGTTGAGAAGATTCGAGGCCCGGAGTTCAGCGGCCAGCGATTCGCAGAGGCTTGCCGCCCTGGTGGCATCCTCGGCCTCAAGCATGACGATCAACTCGTGAGGTTGGCCAAAGTGACTGAGGAAAATCTTAAGCCCGCGCACGGCCACGAGATCCTGTGGCAGGAGATCGAGCACATTGGCATCCACTCGAATGCGGCTGAGACCAACCGCAGTTGCCAAAACGACCGCCCCCAGTAAAAAAAAACGCCATCGGGAAAGCGTCTTAAAAAATCGAGAGCGGAGATCGGTTGCCATAAACGAGCGGGCCTTCTTATCAACTCGGAGACTTCACGCGTCGAGGGAGAAGCGGTTTTGGGCACATGATCGTCCAAGACGAAAAAACGCATTTCGGCTTCAAAACGAGCAGTGAAATGCCAACAGGATTGATCTTCGGCGTGTTGGCTTTAGACTGTTCCGCATGTTGAAAGTCATTCTCGGTTCAAAAATCCACCGCGCCATCGTTTCGGATGCGGATGTGAATTACGAGGGCAGCATGGCCATTGATGAGGAGTTTCTCGAGGAGGCAGGCATCACTCCCTATGAGAAAATTCTCGTGGGCAATCAAACCAATGGCCAGCGCTTTGAGACCTATGCCATTCGCGCTCCACGCGGCAGTCGGAGCATCGTCCTCAACGGAGCGGTGGCGCACTTGGGAAAGACCGGGGATCGCCTGACGATCATGACATTCGTCCACCTCACGCTCGAACAAATCAAGTCCCACACACCGAAGGTCATCGTCTTGAACGATGATAACGAAATCATCAATCGGCGCGGGATTTAAGCTTTCTGCGGGAGCTTGAGGCAGAGGAGGAAGGTCAGGAGGAGAAGTCCCGAGGCGGCCCAGAATGGTGTCTGGGCGTAGGCGGCGATGTTTTTGTCCAAGTCAAATGTGAGGAGCCATCCACCGAGAACCGGGCCGATCCAGCGGGCGAGGCTGCCAGCGGATTGAAGAATGCCGAGCGCACGGCCCTGCCATTCGGCGTCCACATTGCGGGAGGCGATGCCGGAGAGGGTGGGGCTGAGAAGGCTGTTGCCGGTGGCGATTCCCGCGCAGGCGAGCAGGAGCATGGGAATGCCGGCGGTGAAGGGCATCGCAAAGAGGCTGGCGGTGAGGATGGCCGCACCCACGGTGGCAAGACGCGCTTCCCCGAATTTTTTCACGAGGCGGCCGATGAGTCCTCCTTGAATGATGACACCGATGACACCCAGCATTGCGAAGACATAGCCGGTTTGGGCGGTGTTGAATTCGTAGCGATGGGCGACGAAAAGCGCGAAAACGGCTGTCATGATGGAAAAACCGGCGATCAGAATGAAATAGGTCGCCACGGTCGTGAAGTATGGGCCGGTGCGGACATGCTGCAGGATCGTCGGGAAGAGGCGTTCTTTTTGGGAGCCGCGCTTTTCCTTGGGGAGGGACTCCGGCAATACGAAGAAGATGAGAATAGCATTCGCGAGCGCCAATGCTCCGGCAAGATAGAGAGGGGCGGATTCCCCAAGCCAGGCGGCCGTTGCGCCTCCCAGCGCGGGGCCGAAGACGAAACCCAGGCCAAATGCCGCGCCGATGAGGCCCATGGCTTTTGAGCGGTTTTCGGTGGATGTGATGTCAGCGACATAGGCTTGTGCGGTTCCGATGCTGCCGCCCGAAATGCCATCGATGATCCGCCCAACGAACAGCATCATCAGCGATTGGCCAGCGCCCATGATTGTGAAGCCCAGCGCGGTTCCGAGTGTGCTGATGATCAAGACGGGGCGGCGGCCGAAGCGGTCGGATATTTGGCCGAAAATTGGTGCCGCAAAGAACTGGATGAGAGAGAAAATTCCAAAGAGCCAACCGATCTCCCAAGGTGTCGCGCCGAAGCGCTCGGCGTAAAAGGGCAGGACAGGAATGACGACTCCGAAGCCCACCATATTGATGAAGATCGTGAGAAAAATAATGCCGAGGGCGGCGCGGTTGGATTTTTGCATCAGGGATTTTTGGTGTCTGGCTCGGCGGGTGATTCCAAGGCCTCGCGCAGTCGGGCCACTTGTGCGGTGAGTTCCGCAGCATGGCTGGATTTTTGTTGTTCGACTTTTTGTCCTATGGCGAGAACGGTTTTTTGCATTCGGGACATGGCAAGCTGCCCGAGAATCTTCGCCATGCTGGAGCTGGGAGTCACGAGATTCGTGTAGCGAATGACAGAAGTGCCGTTTTCAAAAGGTTCGATGAGCAAGTTTCCTTCCGCCGCCTTTGTTTGAAGGGCGCGGAGGAGCGTCCAAGAGACTTGGTAGCTGTCGCCGAGCCTGATCATTTCGTTGCGGGCCGTGTAGGCCTCGTCCGCGAGAATCGGCACATCTACAGCGTAGTCTACTTCCATCACGCGTGGGCTGATTTTTTTGGAGACCTTGGATTCCAGCACATCGGGTATGTAGGTCTTGGCTTGGTCGTAGTCGAAAAAAACAGCCGCAACCTCCTCCGGGCTGGCGCTGATCTGTTTGTAGATGCGAACCTTCGGCCAAGGTTTCCCGGGAATATCCTGCTCCCTCATGACCAGAGTGCCGTTCTCCAGTTCCTGTCGCTGGTCGCGAGTCAGATCGTTGAGCAAGCTGGCTTGTGCAGACGGCCATGCTGCAAGACAAGCTGCCACACAAACAAAATACAGGTGGATACGGGTCATCTGCTCCCATAGAAAGCAGGAGCCGCCGCGCAATCAAGGCCGCGATATGAAAAATCGCTTTCGTCCGCGCTCATGCTGTTGTTGAATTGGCGGCCCTAAGGGCAATGGCAAAGCAGCAGACGATTCTTTTGGTGGACAGGGACACCGACTTTTTGGATTGGGCGAGAAACCAACTCCAAAGCAAATCCGCGCGTGTTCTGACGGAGGAATCCTCCGATGCTTGTTACAAGACTTTTTGTCTCGAAGAACCCGAGCTTGTTCTCGCCGAGATGAATCTGCACCCCTTCAGCGGCATGGAGCTTTTGGCCAAAATCCGAAAGCACTCGCCGAATGCCATGGTCATTTTGACGAGTGCGTTCGGGACGACTCAATCGGTGATCGAAGCCATGAAAATGGGTGCCTTCGATTTTGTGCGGAAAGAACAGCTTCCCTTCAATCTGAAGGTTGTGGCCGATGCCGCGCTCCTCGCGGCCTCGGAACTGCGCGCTGCGAACGCCTTCAAGCCGCAGCTCACCGTCGAACAGCACCGGGATGAAATTGTCGGGCGTTCCGAGGCCATGCAGCAAGTCTTCAAAATGGTGGGTCGTGTCTCAGGCAGTGACGCCGCCGTGATGGTCACGGGCGAGAGCGGCGCGGGCAAGGAACTCGTTGCCTGCGCCATTCACAATTACAGCGCCCGCAGCAATAAAAGCTTTCTCGCCATCAACTGCGCCGCCATCCCGGAAAATCTTCTCGAGAGCGAGTTGTTCGGCCACGAGAAAGGCGCCTTCACCGGAGCTGCCACGCAGCGGGTCGGCCGCTTCGAACAATGCAACAAGGGCACGCTTTTCCTCGATGAGATCGGTGAGATGCCCCTGCAGGTGCAGAGCAAAATCCTGCGCGTCCTGCAAGAGGGCACATTCTCGCGCGTGGGCGGCAATGAAACGCTGCACACCGATGTGCGAATCGTCTGCGCCACGAATAAAAACCTCGAGGAGGAAGTCGCGAAGCGCACCTTCCGCGAAGATCTTTTCTACCGCCTCAATGTGGTTCGAATCCACATTCCCCCGCTTCGTCAGCGGGTCGATGACATCCGCCTGTTGGCCGAGTATTTCCTCCAGCGCATCGCTAACCAGAAGCACTCACCGCCGCTCAAACTCTCCGAGGAGGCCGTCCGCGTCTTGGAGTCCTATCCCTGGCCTGGCAATGTGCGCGAACTCGAGAACACGCTCCAGCGCGCCTCTGTGCTCTCCACGGCCGACATTCTTTTGCCGAAGGATATTCCACTGGGAGTGGCGGCATCCGAGGCATTGCCGCATGGCGAAGCGGCCGCTCTCGAACTCATGCCGAAGGACCGCGCTGTGGAGGTCCTATTTCAGGCTGCCGCTGAAGATACATCGATATCCCTCCTGCCTTGGCTCGAGCGTGAGTTCACTCTCCGCGCCATGCAAAAAACCGGCGACAACCAAGTCCGCGCCGCCAAGCTCCTCGGCATCACCCGCGCCACTCTCAGAAAACGCCTCGACCGCAACAGCGCGATTGAGGATGAGGAAGAGTGAATGTTAGCTTGGAAGCAAAGCGGGGGTGTTTGGGAACCAACAGAGTCGCTGTCGCTGGCCGACCGAGGACTCCGATATGGCATGAGTGTTTTCGAGACGATCACAATCGTTGCAGGCAGGCCCTTGTTTTTGGAGGAGCACTTGGACCGGTTGCGGCGCGCCGTTGCGTCTTGTGGCGCGGAGTTGTCTCCTCTGCCGGAGTTTGATTTTTCGAGGCTTTGGACCGGCCTGTTGCGCTTCTATGTCACGGCAGGGCCGGGCGCGCCCGGGGATGCCTTTCTGGGAAATGTCCACGCGCTTTTCGACCTGGCGGAGGTGGGATGGAATTTGCCTTCTCTGCGCGTGGGGTCCTGTGCCGCGCCTTATCTTCCCAGGCCGGGCGGATGGAAATCGGGCAACTATTGGCAGAATATTGATGCTCTGGAATGGGCACGCCGTGCGGGTTGCGACGAGGCTCTGGTATTCAATCCTGCGGGCATGCTCGTGGGTGCCGCGATGGCGAATGTCTTTTTACAAATCGACGGGACATGGATGACCCCGGCGCTCGAAACGGGTGCGAGGGACGGTGCCGTGCGGTCCTGGGTGATGACGCGGTTCGGTGTGGGCGAGGGGATTTTAGACAGCCGGGATGTGGCGCGTTCCAGTGCCGCATTTTTCACGAACAGCCGGGTAGGCATTCGCTCGGTGCGCGAGCTGGACGGCCGCCCGTTACTCGAATTGGCAACGGATATTCAGCAGAATTACTTCGATGACATTTTCGCCGCTTGAGACCTTTGTAAAAGAGGCGGAATCGAACTCTGCCGTGGCCAGGCTTCTCAAGGCAAAGCCGGGAGCGCTTATGACCGAGGTCGCCGAGGCCGCTCAGCCTTTCTTGGCGGCTTTGTTGATTGGAAAAATCAAAGGTCGTGTCTGGGTCGTGTGCCGCGATGTGAAAAGCCAGGAGGAATTCGCCGCCGAACTTGCGGCATGGTGCGGGCGGGTGAGGCTTTTCCCCGATCTGGAAAAACCTAATGCCGAGGCCTTGCCGGATGCGGAGACGGAATCCGAGCGTTTAGATCTTCTGCGCACTCTTGCCCGCAGCGGTGGTGATGAGGTGGTGGTGATCCATGCCGATCAATGGGAATCTGCCACGCCTGCGATGGGTGCCGTGAAGAGCGAAATTTTCAACCTGGAAAAAGGACAGACTATTCCGCTGGAGGATGTGATCGCGCGCCTCGAAGCGTCCGGCTACGACTCGGCTCCGCAGGTGGTAGCCCGTGGACAGTATGCAAGGCGAGGCGGGATACTGGATGCGTTTTCCTGGCAGCAGCAGCGTCCGGTCCGGCTGGAGTGGTTTGATCTGGAAATCGATTCCCTCCGCGAGTTCGACCTCGATACGCAGGGCTCTGTCGGTGAGGTGGAGAAAACGGAAATCTACATCGGGCGCACGGATGCCAGCGAGGGAAAGTTGCGTGATTATCTGGGCTCGAAGGATCGCATTGTCAGCATCGAGCCGGATGAGGAGTTTGAAGGCATCGGCATCGGAAGCGGCGGGGAGGAAGCAAAGGGTGGCGCTGTATTTTATCCCCCGCCATTCGGTGATCTTGGAGCTGGCGACTTGGTGTTGAATGAAACCAAGCGCGACCGTTTTTTTAATCAGCTCCACAGTTGGGCTGCTGATCGCTGGACGATTGCCTTCGCCTGCGTGAATGAGGGCGAGGGCGAGCGATTTCGCGAGATGGCATCGGATTTTGATTTCGACACTTCGAATCTCATCTTCCTGACTTCACGGGCGAGCCGGGGATTCATATGTCCGCAGGCGAAGCTCGCTCTTCTTGCGGAGTCCGAGGTTCTCGGGCGCTCGGCAAGCCAGCGTGCGCACCGCGCGGCGTTGCGGCGTGAGCGGGTGAGGGCGGGACGGGCTGTGATGGATTTTTCGGAATTCGAGGCGGGAGATCTCGTCGTGCATCTCGACCATGGTATTGGCCGCTATGAGGGGCTCGAAAAATCACCCGATGGCGAAGGCGATGTGCTCGTTTTGGAATTTGCCAACAGCTCTCGCCTGTATGTGCCGCTGGACCAAGCCTGGCAGGTGGCCCGTTATGTCGGGCTCGGAAGAAAATACCCCGAGCTTTCTGAGCTGGGCGGTGGACGCTGGAAAAAAGCGAAGGAAAAAGCCACGCAGGGCATTTACCAATATGCCGCCCGCATGCTCAAGGTGCAGGCCGAGCGCGAGACGGCGGAGGGCTATCCATTCCCGCCGGATTCCCACTGGCAGCAGGAGTTCGAGCGTTCGTTTCATTTCACCGAGACGCCGGATCAGCTCAAGGCCATCCGCGATTCCAAAGCGGACATGGAGTCAACGCGAGCGATGGATCGTTTGATCTGCGGCGATGTGGGGTTCGGAAAAACCGAAGTCGCCATACGCGCGGCCTTCAAAGCCGTGACCAGTGGCAAGCAGGCCGTCATCATCGCGCCCACGACTGTGTTGGCCCAGCAGCATTGGCAGACCTTTCGCGAGCGGATGAGCGAGTATCCCGTCACGATTGAACTTCTCAGCCGTTACCGCTCCGCAGCCGAGCAGAAGAAAGTCATCAAGGCCCTTGGCGAGGGGAGCGTCGATATTGTGGTGGGGACCCACCGGGTGATTTCTGCCGATGTGGTTTTCAAGAATCTCGGTCTTGTGGTCGTTGACGAGGAGCAAAGATTCGGCGTCAAGCACAAGGATGCTTTGAAGGAAAAATTCCGCCTCGTTGATGTGCTCACCCTCTCGGCGACTCCGATTCCGCGAACCCTCTACCTCTCGCTCATGGGTGCGCGGGATATGTCTGTGATCGAAACTCCGCCGCCGAATCGCCAGCCTGTCGAGACTATTGTTTGCGGCTACGATGAGCGTGTCATCCGGGATGCCATCCATCGCGAACTCGCGCGCGGCGGGCAGGTTTATTTTCTGCACAACCGGGTTCAAACCATCGAGCGAGTCGCTGCAAGGATCCGTGAACTCTGCGAAGGCGCGCGCGTCATCGTCGGCCACGGGCAGATGGAGGAGAAGGAACTCGAAGGCGTGATGCAGAGCTTCGTGGCAGGCAAGGCGGATATCCTTGTTTCGACTACCATCATCGAGAGCGGACTGGATATCCCGAATGCGAACACCATCATTATTGACCGCGCCGACCGGTTCGGCCTCGCGGATTTGTATCAACTGCGCGGGCGTGTCGGGCGCTCCGGGACAAAAGCCTACGCCTACCTGCTCCTGCCGCGCGAGTTGATGTCCGTTGGCGCCGCGCGCAAGCGGGTGTCCGCAATCAAGCAATATTCGGAACTGGGATCTGGCTTCAAAATCGCGATGCGCGATCTGGAGATTCGCGGCGCGGGGAACCTCCTTGGCACTGAGCAGAGCGGACACATCATTTCCGTGGGCTTTGATCTTTACTGCAAGATGCTCCGCCGCGCGGTGGATTCCGTCAAAGGCCAGAAATCCTTCGGCTCCACCACGGCCTTGAGCCTTGATTTTCTGGCCACTGAAGAGGGGGAATTCCTCAAGTCCGGCGGCATTCCCTCCTTCGTCCCGCATTCCTATATGAGTGATCCGAAGCTGAGGATCGAAGCCTATCGCCGCCTGGCGGAGCTTGGCGCGCGTGATGAGGTCAATGCCCTGCGCGCAGCGTGGCGGGATCGTTTCGGCCCGCTGCCGGTCTCTGTGGAGAATGTCCTGCTCTGCGTGGCAATCCGCATCGAGGCCTCGCGCCATCGCATCAGCCTGGTTGAGGTGAGGGATGAAAAACTCATGCTCACGCGAGGCGGTAGCTACATATTGATCGGCGGCAGGTTTCCCCGCTTGACGGTTCCAGACCTTGATTTTAGGCTTCGCGGTGTGTTGAGCTTCCTCGAAACGATGCAAAGCTGATGAGACGATTTTTCGCAATTCTTGCAACCTGCCTTTTTGTCCCCACATCCGTGCCCTCTGCGTGGAGTCAGCAGGCCGAGGTCATCGATGGAGTAGCGGCCATCGTGAACAGCGATGTGGTGACTATCTCTCAAGTGCGCGAACTCGTGGGCGCCCGTGAGCGCGCCATGCGCGAGGCCTACCGCGGACCCGACCTCGCCGACAAGATCAAGGAAATGAGGCTCGCCGCTCTCAAGGATCTCGTTGATCGGCAACTCATCCTTCAAGAGTTCCGTAAAATGCAGGAAAAAGGAGCAAACATTCCCGACTATGTCGTGGACGACCGCGTGCAGACAATCATCCGCGAGGAATTCGGCGGCGACCGCGCGGCTTTCGTGAGGACCCTGCAGGCTCAAGGCTACACGCTCACGCGATTCAAGGAGATCGAGAAAGAAAAAATCATCGTCCAAGCCATGCGCCAAGCCAAGCTCACGGACAATTTTGTTGTCTCCCCGAAGCAAGTTCAGGATTTCTATGACAAAAACCGACCAGCTTATTCCCTTCCCGAGCAGGTTAAACTCCGCATGATCGTTCTCCGTAAAGGCAATCAAGATGACATTGGTTCCGGCGGTGGTGGCGACAAGGAACAGACAGCTAAAGAAATCCGTCAAAAACTCCTGGGCGGGGCCGAATTTGAGCGCATGGCCCAGATGTATTCAGAGGATGAAAGCACCAGCGACACTGGTGGCGATTGGGGATGGATCGAGCGCAATACCCTCAATGAAAAGCTCACACAAGCCGCCTTTGAACTCAAGGCCGGCGGCATCAGTCCCGTGATACATATTGCAGACTCCTACTACATCCTTTCCGTTGAGGCTCGTAAAAATGCCTCGGTCAAGCCCTTGGGGGAAGTTCGTAATGAGATCGAGAGCAATCTCATGCAGCAGGAGCGCATGAAAGTTCAGCAGCGTTGGCTCGACACCCTACGCCAAAAGGCCTACATCAAAATCCTGACCTGAGCCCGCCACTTGGTTGATTTGAAATCAGAGAGTCTGTTATGTCTTTGAAACCTGCAAAATACTCAGCTGATATTTTTGTTAAAATTGAGGTTAAAAAATTTTCAAACTCGCAGGCGATTGAGGAATTTGAGTTTAATCGCAACCATCCACCGACTCCTTTATCGAACAAAATCGAGGAATACATGCTGCGAATCAGTAATTCCAACGAGTTTTGTTTTAACATCATTATCCAATTGCTCACGCATGGAAAGGTAAGGGTGGATTTTCGAGACAGCACGGAGCGTCTTCAATTGGCGAGCAAACAAGATATCATGTCCCGCTTGGAAGCGGTCATGGTCTTCGACCACTGGCTTGCGGAAAATCGGGCTCGTCCTGACGCCCTTGAATCGACTCGCAAACTGGTTCTGCAGTCCCCTGCGACCATACCGCCGTCTGGGAGTTGATATCTATGGCCCTTCAACCTAAAAAGCCGGCTTCCAAAATCCTGATTCATCTTGCAATTCGGAGGTTCTCCAATTCACAAGTCGTTGAGGAGTGGGATTCTGCAAATACCCTGCCGATCAACTTAGCGGAGAAAATTTCAGAATACCTGATGAGGCTCGGTGACGCGAATAGTTTGTGTTTGAACATTATCATACAATTACTTACGCGTGGTAAGGTGAGAGTCGACTTCCGCGACTCCACCGAGCGCCTCCAACTCGTCAATCAAAAAGATATTGTTTCCCGCTTGGAAGCCCTCGTGGTTTTTGACCATTGGATTGAAGAAAATAAAATTAAGGCCGAGATGCCATCTACAACACAGAAAATCATCATCGAGGCGCCCCGGGTCAAGCTTCCGTCTGCCCGCAAATAGTCTTTCCTGAGAGCTGAGTAGGCGCTCTAAACAAACTTCCCGGGATTGAGCAAACCGGCAGGATCGAGAGCGTTCTTCAAAGTTTGGTGAAGCGCACGGTTTTCCTTGGATAGCGCCTGATGCCACCACGGTTTTTTGGCGAGGCCGATCCCGTGCTCGCCGGTGATCGCTCCCTGCCATGCCAGGACTTGAGTGAATAGGGCATCAAGAGCAGCCTGCGAGCGTGCTTGAACTGCGAGATCATCTGGGTTTTCGACCATGATATTCACATGGATGTTGCCATCCCCCGCATGGCCGAAGCAGGCGAGGGGGAAGCCATATTTTTTTTGGAGACGGGCGGCGAATTTCAAGAGGTCCACCAAGCGCCCGCGTGGAACGACGATGTCCTCGTTCAGCTTCTTGAGGCCGGTGGCTTTGAGCGATTGTGAGTAAAGTCGTCGCAGACCCCAGAGGGCTTCGCAGGCTTCGGGAGTGGTCGCCTTTTGAATGCCCGAAGCGCCGGAATTTCTGAGAAGTTTTTCGAGGTCCGAGGCCTCCGAGCGCACGCTGGCAGGCTGGCCGTCCACTTCAATGATCACCTGCGCCTTGCCGGGTGGAAATTCTGCCGAGGGGCTGTAGGCGCGGGCGGCATTGAGCGTGAATCCATCCGCTACCTCCAAAGCTGCTGGGAGGAAACCTGCCGCAAAAACGCCTTGGATCGCCCGCGATGCGGCCTCGATGGATGCAAACCCCGCCGATAACACCGCCCGCGCGGGCGGGAGTGGCAGCAAGCGGAGTGTGGCTTGCGTCACGACGCCGAGCAGGCCCTCGGAGCCCGTGAAAAGGCCCACCAGATCGAAGCCGGTTTTATTTTTGTGGGTGCGGCCACCGCAGTCCACCACTGCGCCGTCCGGCAAAACGACCGTCAGGCCGAGCACATAGCTGCGGGTCACACCGTATTTCAGGCAGCGCGGACCCCCGGCATTTGTGGCGATGTTTCCGCCGATGCTGCAATCCTTCAAGCTGGCAGGGTCGGGGGGATAGAAGAGGTTTTTTTTGCGGGCGGCCTCTTGGAGATTTCCTGTGATGACGCCCGGCTCGACCACTGCAACAAAATCGCGCGTATTGACCTCCAAAATCCTGTTCATGCGATCCATGCAAAGCACAATGCCCCCCTGCACCGGGGTGCAGCCGCCGACATACCCATAGCCGGCACCGCGCGGCGTCACGGGCACTCCGGCACGACAAGATTCTTTGAGGACGAACGCTGTCTCTTCGGTATTGGCGGGAAAAACCACGGCCGCCGGTGTTCCCTTGGCGAACCATTTGTCGGAGGCATAGACGGCCGGGGCGCCTTCGACCACGCGATCGGTGCCGAGTTTTTTACGGATTTTCCGAACAAGTGCCGCGTTCATGGCTGGTGCTTCGCCTGGAAAAAATGCCAAGACTCTGCTACTCCCTCGGCCGCCGGTTTCGAGGCCAAGTGGCCTCCTGCGGCTTCGACTGTCGCGCGCACCTCGGGAATCGCATTCGAGGGGCAGCAGGGATGCAAGGCATAGCGACCGTCGAGCATCGGGATGTCATTGAAATGATCCCCGGCAGCCAGCACCTCGGAGTGGGAGACCTGAAGAATCCGGCACAGTTCCCCGAGCGCCGAGCCTTTGTGGTAGTCGCTATGGGCAAAACGCAGGTAGATCGTATTCCGCTGATACGAGAAATTCGGCACCTTCTGGCGTGAGACATCGAGCACGGAGACAAATTCATGCATCACCTGCTCGTCTGAGGTGATCACCCCAGCCAGTTGACCATTCTCCTCCGAGAGGCTTATGCCTGGGTGCACCAGTGCCAGATCGCGGATGCGGTCAAAAAGATCCGCCGACTGCGCAAAAAGATCGTCGTGCCTTTTATAACATGTCTCGTTCCATCCATGCTCTGGAACCCAGCGTCCATCCGGGGTTCGGTGAAAAATTTCCCGCTCGTTGGTGAGCAGGAAATCGGGATGCACCGGAGCTTGAAATTTTTCCACACCCTCGATGGCGTGCCAGAGGCTGCGCCCGGTGTTCACCGCCCAGAGGCCGCCGGATTTCTTATGCTCCACGAGCACGGCGGCGAAGTCCTGCGCGCAGCGCCCATCCGAGAAGTGGCTGATCAGCGTTCCATCAAAATCCGTGCTCAAAAGCCTAATGTGCGACATGGCTTCTACTAAACACAGGCCGTGGTCTGCTGCAATTTTTCTGTGTTCCGAATGCGTGATTTGTTACAAAGCCACCATGAAATCCGCATACGAACTCGCCATGAGCCGACTCGAGAAATCCTCCCCGCCCGTGCACCTCACTCAGGAACAAAAGCAGCAAATCGCCGAGGTCGACAGATCGATCAATGCCAAGATTGCTGAGAAGAAAATCTTCCTTGAGGATCAAATGGGAAAGGCCCCCTATCAGGAACGCGAGTCCCTCGAGCGCCAGCTTGTTTCAGAGTTGGCCCGTTTCGAAGAGAAGCGCGAGCGCGAGAAGGAAAAAATCCGAAACCCTGCAGCGGTTTGAACAGAGGAAAAATAAATATTGACGATGCTGTCGTTTTTTTTACAAATGCTAACAGTGCTGCTCGTGAAAGCCTGCGGCACTGATCAAAACAAAACACTATGAAAAAACTCACAATCGCACTTCTCACTGTTGCCGTCTCCGCCACAGCTGCCTTCGCTGGCACTTCAGCCAAGACCTTCAAGCAAACCGTAGCCCCTGTTCAAGAATGCAAATTCCGCGATCAGGAACTCCAAGTTGACGCATTTGCCGCAGGCGCTTTCTACAACCAAGGTCGTCCAGGCTGGGGTGGTGGACTCGGAGTCAACTACTTCTTCACCAAATTCATCGGTATCGGTGTGGAACAAGACATCCTCGGTCGTGGATCGAACACCGAGTGGGCTACCTCTGGTAACCTCTTCCTTCGTTACCCGATCTGCTCGCTGAACCTCGCTCCTTACGCCCTCGCTGGCGGTGGTGCAGCTTACGGCACTGGCAAAGGTCACGGTTTCGGCAACGTCGGTGGTGGTCTTGAATACCGCGTGACCGACAACATCGGCCTCTTCTCCGATGCCCGTTGGGTCTATTCCGCCGAAGAGCCCAAGAGCGCCGTTCTCGGCCGCGCTGGTCTCCGCTTCGCGTTTTAATCCAACTCGTAGTCTCACTTAAAACCAAGAAGCCGACTCGCAAGAGTCGGCTTCTTTTTTTTAAGATCGAAGATTGCGCCTTTGCACACGGGCAGTCTTCAACCGCTTCAAGCCCGCTCCCAAGGAAAGTGCGGGTCGATGAAGGTTCCCACGCGGGGAATTTCCTTCCAAGAAACTTGGGTCAACTCGAGATCGTGAACGATCGATTCGATGGAAAACCATTCCGGTGGAGGAAGATTTGATATGGGGACTTCACCCCATGCGCCATCGCGGTCTGTGCAGACATAGGCGTCTCGTAGGGAGGGGATGTCCTCTCCGGGAGCCCAGCCAAGAACCACGCGTGCCTCGTCGTGCCCGGCCACCACAAGACGCTTGGCAAGTTGGCGGGATCTCAGGGCCCCGCAGCGGTCGACTTTCCAGACATCTTTTCCCGAAAGCGCGCCGCCTCCGATGGGGACCGAGGGCCCATAATGGTCAACGACGAGTTTTTTTCCCGAGAGACCATTGTCGCCGCTCGGACCTCCTACTACAAAATCCCCGGCACCGTTGAGATATAATCGGCTCGGTGAGAAGGAGGATCCGGCACCTCGAACGCCTTGAGACTCGGCCGCCTCGAGTGCGCTCGTGAGCACAGGCAGCAAGGCGCGGTGCTGCTCCTCCATGGTGACCCCTCTGGCGTGCTGGATGCTCAGCACGAGTTTGCGCCAGAGGATTTCGCCCTCGTCGTCGGTGACATCCACGAGGATTTTGAAGTCGGGACCGAACGGATCTGGATTTTTGATTCGGAATTGATCCACGGCATGCCCGAGATAGTGCGCGAGCCAATGGGCGGGTGGAACGAAATTTGTCTCCGGTCGTGCACAGGCGTGGCCGATGACGATATTCTGGTCGTCCGAGTAGGGGCGGATGGATGCCTCCTCGGGCGAGAGGGTTTCCTCGCACACGCGCACAATGATTTCCAAGGACTCCGGGTCTGGACCCCAAGTATGGTTGTATCCTGCACTTTGGAAGGCATTTATTGTGATATCTTTAAAATCTAAAACTGCTGCATTCTTAGCGTTTTGATTTTCGTGAAGAGCCACGCGGCCGTCGATGAAAACGGTGGAGTCGTGGATGGCCACCTCGATTCCGACGAGCGAGCGGTTGGGTTCATGGGTTTGAGCGAGAGGTTTTTGTGCCCGGTCAACAATGGCGTTTGCCACGGCGTCGGCGAGGCGGTCAGGGTGTCCGGCGGAGACATATTCCGCGTAATCATGGATTTTCATATTGGGAGTTTGATAATGTTGGCATTGAGTTTTTCGAATTCGGCGCCGGAGTCTGTGCCAACGATTGCGGCAAAGAAGCGGATCTTTGAGAGGGCGTGGACAAGGCGTGGTGAAGGAGCACCGACCCAGCCGTCGGTGACGACGATCGTGCGCCGCGGCCGCTTTGGAGCGGAAATGGCCTTCAGGTGCTCGAGCACACAGTTGATGTCCGTGCCGAAGGTATTCTGAACCTTGCAAGCGAGGTTGCGCGGCTCGACCTCGCCGACCACGGTGGAAAAGACGAACAGTTTTAGCAGGCCAAGGCGGTGCGGGCGTTTCAAGGCTGCGGTAATCTGCGGCAGCACCCCGCTCATCGATCCGCTGATGTCCAAATACACGTGAGCCACAGGTTGGGGGATGCTTTGGATTTTCTCCTCGCTCTGGACGCCTCGGTAGATGACCGGCCATGTCCCGTAGAGCGTGCGCCAGGCGGCGATCCTTCTGTCACGGGCCTGCGGGACAACGGTTTCCAGGGTTCGCAGTATGGGAATCCGCGCCAAGCGGCGAGCGCTGCGTGCGTTTGAACTATGGACGCCCGCTCTCTGGAGGACCCTCTCAAACGCCTTTTGCAGGGGCTTGGATGTATCTTGGGATGCATCCAACTGCCAACCCGTGGTCTGTGATCCCTGGTCACGCCCCGATAGAACGAGGTTGGGCCTTGGCCATTTGCTCACGATTTCCCGTATGGCCTTGCTAAAGAATGGATCGGAGGAATCCTCTGCCTCACCGTCTTGATGGTTTCCAAGGAGAACAAAATGGGAATTTGGGTCTTTTTTTAAGGAATCAACAAGTAACTCAAAGACTTCAAGGTAAGTAGCACCCACCTTGCCGGGTCCGTAGAGGAGATTGATGACGCGCTTTTCTTTCGGGGATGCGTCCTCAGGGTATCGCCACTTCTCGGGCCAACCTTCTGGTGGACGCAAAAGCCGAGCGGGAAAATCGTCGGCGCTATTGAGCGAGGTGAAGAACGACCAGTAGCGTTTCTCACGAAATTGGTTGCAGATCATCGCGTTGATCACGGCATCGAAGGCGATGTTGTGGGCTTTTGTGGGACGCGGGAAAAGGCGTGTGTGGCCGAGAACGACATGGTGCAGTTCGTGCAATACCAGCACGAGAAGGTGTTCATCCGTGCTGCAATGTTCTGCGACAAAGTCGGGATTCAGTCGCAGGCGTGGCCTGGCGGTGCAGTCAACGCAAGCCGTTGGAATCGAGTTGTCTGTGATGATGTCCAGCAGCGAGAGGAGTTCCTCCATCTGCCATGTGGCGGCAGGAACGACGCTAAAAATGCGGGCGCGGATTTGGTTTGAGTTCATTGGATTCCTTCCCATGCCTCAACGGCGAATGGTTTTTGATAAAGGAGATGCTCTGCGGTGTAGTCTGGTTGTCTGGAGCGGACATAAATTTCTCCCACACGGCGTGAGAGGACGGCGATCGTGCGGGCGATATCGGCCATGCGACGGGACTCGTTTTCGATTCCGCCGTGCAATTGAATGCCGATGAGAAAAGCCGGGATTCCACCTGCTGCCGCCTCCACCTCTTCGCGTGTCGGTAGGTCCTCCAGACCCGCTTGAAAAATCGGGCCCTCGAGGTTTTTCTTTGTGAGTGGAGTCGCCGGAGCCGTGAGTTTGAAAACCAGGAACCTGCCCACAACTGGCTTCACAACGACTTTGAAGGTCGTGCGCGGCGGGACGCTCATGTTGAACAGCGCGCTGGTGTGCTCCCAAAGGGAATCCGAGTGGGTTATGCTCACTGGAGGTCGAATTTTTTCCATAGTGTGTTGAAGAATTTCTGCACCTCGACGGGTTTTCTGCCTCGAAATCCATCCGGAAGTAGGCTCTGGAGAAGGTTGCGGCAGTGGCTATCGCGTGCGGTGTTGGAAAGGGTTGCACAAACTGATGCTGCCTCGCGGCATGCGGAAAGTTGGTTGCCGTAGATTTGGTGGCTTTCTTCTCTGGGTTGGAGGGCTTCGCGGGCTTCCGTGGCGATGGTTTCGACCGCGATGGCGGGAAGTTCCTGCCTGTCTCTCAGGGCCAGATAAACAACGAGAGCCAGAGCGCGGCGGGCAGCCTTGTCAGCCTGTGAAGCGAATGCGGAGGTGATGAGCGCGGCAACATCCACCGGATCGATCACCGCTCCCAGACGGGCAGCCAATGCCAGCCGCTCGACCGGATCTGGAACGGAGAGGATTTGCCGCCACGGGTCGGAGGCATCGAGTCCGCAAAGGCTCCAAGCCTGACGATGGGCGGCCAGAAGGGCGCTGGGGTCTGTTTTCAACCCATGGGCGATGCCTGGCAGGCCGTGCCGAAAGGCGAGCCAAGCCGCATCCTCCCACCCGGGCCTCGGCTTTCCTGCGGCCTCCGCCAAAATGGTGCGGGCGGCCTGAATCGCAAGAATCGAGCGCAAAAGCGTCGTGATGCGGCGCGTGGATAGCTCGTGCCCAGCCTTGGCGGCCAGGGGAGCGAGGGCGATGAGGTATTCCGCAAGTTTCTCCGGCGGATTTTGAGTGAGCACATCCAAGAGACGGCAGGTTTTTGCAACCAAATCCGGAACGGGCACGGGAAACTCATGGCGCCCGCGGAATTGATCCAGCAGCACGGCCTTGCGGGCGTCATTTGTGAGGGTATCCCACCCCGGCACTTCGATGAGATAGGCAAAGCGGTCGGCCAGCGCGGGATCAAGCGGTTCCGCCCCGTGGTAGACCGGCTCCGTTTCCGACTCCTCGTCGGGAGGCGGATTCATCGCCGCCCAGCGGTAGCGGAGTTTTTCCAACCGGATGCCTTGGACGCGCCGTTCGTGAATGATCGGGAAGAGTTTGTTCTGAAGCTCGGGGCGGGCCCGGCTGATCTCGTCGATGAAGACGACTTCCGCATCCCAGATCGATGAGGGCGTCGAGATGTAGCGCAGCGAGGTCTGGGTTTCATCAGGCACGGGAATGCCGACGAGGTCGTCGTAATTCACCAGCGAGGCGTTGTAGAAACGAAACTCGAGCCCGAGCGACTCCGCCAGACGCTCAAGTAGGAAACTTTTGGCCGTTCCGTGCCGCCCAATGAGAAGCAAAGGGTCGCCGGAGGCCAACGCCGCAAGCACGACCGGCTCGAGGTGCACCCAACCCTCGAGACCGAGTGGGCGGGTGAGGAGCGATACCGGAGGACAAGCGGAATCTTGGGCTGGCAGGCTCTCCGGCGGCGTGGACGGTGATTTGAGTTGGCGGGTTTGTTTCTTGGTCGCGCTCATGCCGCCTCCTTCCAGCCCAAGGCGCCGTGATTTTTTTTGAGAGGGTGGTCTCGATGATCCGCGAAAATGCGGAGTGATGCTGCGGGTGATTTTTTCATGGTGTTGGCCTTTCGGTTTTGGCACCAGGAATCCGGATAAATAAAAAACCGCCGATTCATCAGAAGCGGCGGTTTCTCGTCGAGCCGTGGAGTTTTGTTGTTCAGGTCATTTGACCCGCTCATCGCTTGATTTCTCAAGCAGCCACCGTGGGAGTTTCTCCAAATCCTCGGTCGGCACCCTGCGGCTTTTTAGGACCACAGGAATTCCTGATGTTGGAAACAACATATCAACGGTCGCGGAGTCTTCAATGCTGTTGTGTGTCATAAAAAGGAACGGCATGGGGGCGTGGATTGGGCCGCTTGGAGCAGATGCCCGTCCCTATCGCCAAGTAACTCGAGATGGCCGACCAATCGCAAGGAATGTGGCGCCGTGAAAAAGAACTGGCTTGCCAACATATCCTCTCTCCTCCACTTTTCCTGCCTTCAAATGAAAAAGCGAATTGCCGATTGCATGGCGACCGCTTCGTAAGAACTTTCTGATCATGTCCAAATCCCTTGTTATTGCCGAAAAGCCCTCCGTAGCCCGCGATCTTGCAAAGTGCCTCGGCAAATTCACCAGCAAGGATGATTTCTTTGAAAATGACTCGTTGGTAATTACTTCCGCTGTCGGTCATCTGGTCGAGCTTTGCCTGCCGAACGAGATGGATAAGAAGCGGGGCAAGTGGAGTTTTGCGAATCTCCCGATCGTTCCAGACCACTTCGATCTCAAGCCGATCGAAAAAACCGCCTCCCGTCTCAGCCTCATCAAGCGCCTTCTTAAGCGCCCGGACATCACGGATGTCATTAATGCCTGCGATGCCGGCCGCGAGGGGGAGTTGATTTTTCATTACATCATCCAGCTTGCAAATTCGAAAAAACCGACCCGCCGCTTGTGGTTACAGAGTATGACGACGGAGGCGATTCGCCAGGGCTTCGCCAATTTGCGTTCCGGCAAAGAGATGGTTCCCCTCGCCGACGCCGCCGTATGCCGCAGCGAAAGTGATTGGCTTGTAGGCATCAATGCCACGCGTGCCATGACCGCGTTCAATTCCAAAGGCGGGGGATTCCAACTCACACCCGTCGGCCGCGTGCAGACGCCGACACTCGCGATTCTGGCCGAGCGTGAGGAAAAAATCCGCGCTTTTAAGCCGCGTCCGTATTTTGAAGTTTATGGTGATTTCGGTGTCACCGCCGGTTCGTATCGCGGTCGCTGGTTCAGCGAGGGATTCAAAAAAGGCGATGACGAGGACGCGAAAGCCGAGCGTATCTGGGATCGCGCCGCAGCCGAGGCCATCGTTGCCAAATGCACTGGCAAGCTTGGCGTCATCAGCGAGGAAAAAAAACCGACCTCGCAAGCCGCCCCGCAGCTTTACGATCTTACGACCTTGCAGCGCGAGGCAAACTCCCGCTTCGGTCTCAGCGCCAAACGCACGCTCCAGATCGCCCAAGCGCTTTACGAAAAGCACAAAGTCCTCACCTATCCGCGAACCGACTCGCGATACCTGCCGGATGACAATCTGCCGAATGTCAAAAAAATCCTCACCGGGATTGAGCCTCAGGACCTCGCACAACACGCCCGTCACGCACTCAACAAGGGGTTGATCGTTCTGAACCGCCGCGTTTTCAACTCCGCCAAAGTCACTGACCACTTTGCCATCATCCCGACCGGAGTTTCGCCCAGGGCGCTCGATGATTTTGAGCTGAAGATTTACGACATGGTCGCCCGCCGCTTTGTCGCCGCATTCTACCCCGCCGCGAAATTCGAGGTCACCACCCGCATCACCCGCGTTGAGCAGGAAGCCTTCAAAACCGATGGCAAAATCCTCACCGATCCAGGCTGGCTCGCCGTCTATGGCAAGGAGGCCGCTGGCGAGGAAGACCAGACCGTCGTGGCGATCAAGGCCGGCGAATCCGCCAAGACCGAGGCGCTTGAGGTGAAGGAAAACGAAACCCGGCCGCCAGCCCGCTTCACCGAAGCAACACTCCTTTCCGCCATGGAAAGCGCCGGTAAACTCGTTGATGACGAGGAACTCCGCGAAGCCATGTCCCAGCGAGGTCTTGGCACGCCAGCCACCCGTGCCCAGACGATCGAAGGCCTCATTCTCGATGGATACCTCCTCCGCCAAGGCCGCGAGATCATCGTGACCTCCAAGGGCCTCGCCCTCATCACCCTTCTGCGCGGTCTCGGCATCCAATCCCTCACATCACCCGAAATGACCGGCGATTGGGAATTCAAATTGAAGCAAATGGAAGGCGGCGGACTCGACCGCGGACGCTTCATGGAGGAAATCCGCGCCTTCACCACCGACATCGTCGAGAAGGCAAAAAACTTCCAAGGCGACACGATCGAAGGGAATTTCGAGGATATCAATGTCACCTGCCCGAAATGCGGCAACCGGGGTTTCAAGGAATCCTTCAAGGCCTTCGAGTGCAAAACCGAGGGCTGCGGGGCTATTGTTTGGAAAAACATGTCTGGCAGAAACCTCGAGCGCGACGAGGTGGGGAAACTCCTCACCGAAGGTCGCGTCGGCCCGCTGGAAGGCTTTCGCAGCAAGATGGGGCGCCCTTTCTCCGCGATGGTGCAATTCGACAAAACCGAGGGCAAACAATCCTTCGACTTCGGTGATAGTGCCGACTCCGCCGCGAAGATCAATTTTGCGGAACTTCCGAGCATCGGCACCTGCCCCGCCTGCAAAACCGGCACGATCCACGATACTGGCACCGCTTGGCAGTGCTCGAATGTCGGTAAATGCAAATTCCGCATGGGAAAATCCCTTTGCCAAAAAGAAATCCCGCGCGAGCAAGTCGAAAAAATCCTCACTGTCGGCAAGACCGACCTCATTCCGCGCTTCATCTCCAAAAAAGGCCGCCCATTCTCCGCCTACCTCAAACTTGAAGACGGCAAAGTCACTTTCGAATTCGAACCCCGGGAAAAGAAAGCCCCGGCCGCTAAAAAGACCGCCTCACGGAAGAAAGCAGCTACCTAAAAAATTCCGTAACTCAGCAACCGCCCCACGGGTTTCTTCATCCTCATCGAGTCCGGTGCGCTATAGACCGGACTCTCCTAGCATCAGGGTATGAAAAACGCAGCCGATGTGAGCAGGGAGATTCACTGCATGCATTTATCCCGGCTTGAGAAAAAGGTTTCTGCAAAGTCGAGGAGGTTTTTTATAGAAAAAATGAAATAAAATGAACACTGACAACCAATTTCATTGCTGCCGATACCATCCCCAAACGCCCAAACCGATCCGAACCCCGCGCAAAAAAACGTAGAGTCAAAAACTACCAACTCCTCACAAAAACCCGGAAATCCACAAGCCACCTCCCAAGAAGAAATCACCCTCCAAAAAACCAAGGAAACAACCCAAACCCGCCTTAAGTTAGTGCCATTCAGCACTGACCCCCAGTTTCCAGTGTTGAAAGCGATTATTTAATTGCTGTATCGTCAAACAAGAATATTATGCTTTGCGTTCATTGAAAGTTTATGACCACGGAAATTTTAGCGCGCGTCCAATTCGCTTTTACGATTATGTTCCACTACATCTACCCGCCGCTGAGTATCGGCCTCGGGGTTGTATTGGTCATGATGGAGGCGTTGTGGCTTAAAACCGGCAATCCCAAATTCCACAACATGGCTCGCTTTTGGACTCGCATTTTTGCGCTTACCTTTGCCATTGGCGTGGCCACGGGAATCGTCATGGAATTTGAGTTTGGCACGAACTGGGCGACCTACTCGCGTTTTGTTGGAGATATTTTTGGAAGTGCACTGGCTGCGGAGGGTATCTTTGCATTTTTTCTGGAGTCAGGGTTTCTTGCCATCCTGCTTTTTGGTTGGAACAAAGTAGGGCCGCGGCTCCATTTTTTTGCCACATGCATGGTGTGTCTCGGAGCCCATTTCAGCGCGATTTGGATCGTGGTTGCAAATTCTTGGATGCAGACGCCCGCCGGTTACCATTTGGAAAAACTTGTGGATGGTAAATCTGTTCGTCTGCCCGAGGGGCAGGTGGTCGGCCCGGATGATCTGGGCACAGTGCGTGCGGTGATCGACGATTTTTGGGCGATGGTGTTCAATCCCTCTTCTGTTGAACGACTCACCCATGTGCTGTTGGGATGCTGGATGGCCGGAGCGTTTCTTGTTGTGAGCATCAGCGCGTATTATTTGCTTCGCGGACGCCACCTTGAATTCGCGAAGTCCTCCATGCGTGTAGGTCTGGCCTTTGCGGCCGTTTCAACGATTCTTCAAGTCGGCTTCAGTGGTTCGCAAACAGCGGAGGGTGTGGTTAAAAACCAACCTGTCAAGTTGGCTGCTATGGAGGGAGTTTTCGAAACGCAACAATACACACCCATGACGCTTTTTGGTTGGGTTGATGAGCAAAAGCGAGAGGTGAGCGGCCCCAAAGTTCCCGGTCTTTTGAGTTTCCTTGTTTATAAGAACTTCAAGACTCCAGTCGTCGGCTTGAACGATCTTCCGACCGATGATTTTTTGAAGAAGCGCTACCCGGATGCAACTCCCGAAGAACTGGCAAAAATCCGTCCTGGCTACTGGCCAAAAGTGAACTTCACCTTTCAAGTCTACCATATCATGATCATTGTCGGCACAGCTCTTCTCGGATTGGTTGTCGTCGCTCTTTTCTTCTGGTGGCGAGGTTGGCTTTTTCGAATTGATTTCATCTGGACCCGCTGGCTTTTGGTGGCCTTGGTGCTTTCCGTTTTAGGACCCCAAATCGCCAATCAAGCCGGCTGGTTTACGGCTGAAATCGGACGCCAACCTTGGATTGTTTACGAGATTTTAAAGACCTCCGAATCGCTCTCCAAAGCCGTAAGAGCCGAGGAAATTCTGGCTTCACTGATTCTTTTTGCCTTGGTTTATATCCTGTTGTTCAGCCTTTTTGTTTATACCCTCACGCGGAAAATCCAGCACGGCCCAGACGGAGAGGAGGACAGTGAGGAGATGCCCGAAAGCTGGAAATCCGTTATCCGCAAGCCTTCTCTTACAGATTAAAAATCATGGATCTCAATATTGTTTGGTATATCTTGGTCGGTGTGCTCTTCACGGGTTACGCTGTGCTTGATGGCTTTGATCTCGGCGTGGGGGCACTGCATCTCTTTGTCAAAAAAGACGAACACCGACGCTTGATGCTGAACTCCATTGGTCCTGTCTGGGATGGAAATGAAGTATGGCTTGTAACCGGTGGTGGAGCACTTTTTGCAGCTTTCCCCGAAGCTTATGCGACGGTTTTTTCCGGATTTTATCTGGCATTTATGTTGTTGCTGGTGTGCCTTATTTTTCGTGCAGTGGCTATTGAGTTCCGTAGCAAGGAGCCTTGGGTTTGGTGGAGGCGCACTTGGGATTTCGCCTTCAGCATTAGCAGTATTCTTTCTTCTTTTCTCATCGGCATTGCTATGGGGAATCTGGTCCGAGGCATCCCCTTGGGATCCGATCGCGAATACCAAGGAACTTTTCTCGACTTGCTAAACCCTTACAGCCTTTTCTTTGGTTGCACCACAGTCCTGCTCTTTGCCATGCATGGAGCGATTTATGTTTCCATGAAAACGGAGGGTGATCTTCAAAATCTTGTCAGGGGATGGATTCCAAGGCTCATTGGCGTTTTTTTAGCATTTTACTTTTTGTTCAATCTTTACACTATTGTGGATGCGGAATGGGTTCTCTCCACGGTTAGAGCCAAGCCTTGGGTTTTTGCCGTTGTGGCAATGAATGTGCTTATCGTTCTCAATATACCGCGCGAAATCAGCAAAGGGCGCGAATTTTATGCGTTTCTTTCTTCATGTATTGGGATGTGCCTTATGATGATGACATTTGGCCTTACCTATTTCCCTTACATGGTTCGTTCGAATCCCATCTTGGAAAACAGCCTCACAATTTATAATGCCGCATCGAGTCAGAAGACCTTGGGGATCATGCTCATTATTGCTGTCATTGGTGTTCCGATCGTGCTGGCTTACACGGCCAGCATTTATTGGATTTTCCGGGGAAAAACAACACTCACAAAGCATAGTTATTGAATCGAAAATGGCGAGCCACCTTGTCAAAGAATCGAGCATAGTTTTTTCGATCGTGCAGGCGCGCAAACTGGGGGTATTGAATGGCTAACTTAAGGCAGGTTTGGGTTGTTTCCTTGGTTTTTTGGAGGGGCGATTTCTTCTTGGGAGGTGGCCTGTGGATTTCCGGGGTTTTGTGAGGAGTTGGTAGTTTTTGGCTCTGCGTTTTTTGGCGCGGGGTTCGGATCGGTTTGGGCGTTTGGGGATGGTATCGGCAGCAATGATGTGGAACATATCCAATAGCAAGCGGCGTTGCTTGCGGGGGCATGTGCGGGCAGCATCGAGGATGGGTGCCCAGTGGCGTAAGGTATCGAGTTAGCACTTTAAGAATATGCGGGCAAGTTGTTTGTGATTTCCTATAGTAGCCGACTGCATGACATGGCGAATGACATTGTAGGCAATGAGGTGCATTTGGAGTTCGCGCTTGATCTTGGGAGGGCATGAAGTGGTTTCAAAACACGGTGACGCGGCGATTCAATGTCCGGCATCGGGAGTGGGGGCGGTTGTTTGGAGATCGCTACAAGGCGGTGGTGGTCGATGGGGATAGCCCCTACTATTACGCAACGCTCTGGGATTACATTCATTTGAATCCAGGCCGCACGGGTCTGGTGGATGTGACGCGCGGGCAGAGTATCTTGGATTATCCCTGGAGTAGTCTTGCGGGCGGGTATGCCTTGATGCCTCATCAAAGGGCGAAGTGGTTGGCGGCCGGGCAAGGCCTAGCAATCATGGGTGTGGATGATACGGCCGAGGGGCGAAAAAACTGGTCGAGCGCTTGAACGAGCGTGTGGCTGAAGAACGGGAGCGGAGCGGATTTGTGAAAGTGGATGCCGATGCCGACAAGCGTGGAAGCCACTTGAGGCGGGGTTGGTAAAGGCAGGCCCATGGTGAGCAAACTGCGTTCGCACTTTTGGAGGAGGGATTGCGGTTGGCGAATTTCAGCGCCGATGAGTTGACTGAGTATCCTTGCACGGAGCCGCGAAAGGTGATGCTTGCTGGTTTGTTGTGGAAAAAGACAACTGTGTCCCAATCGTGGATCGCCGAGCATCTGGGCATTAAAAACGCGGCCAATGTGAGTCGGGTCATTCACCGCATGGGTTTATCGGGGATTGAGGAAAAAGTTCCCGCAACATTGAGGGAGTTTGTTTTTGAAAAAATGAAATAAAATGAAGTTTGATCTCAGCTTCATATTTTTCGGCGATTATGCTTATTAAGGAATGACTTCAATATGCTTTTCGGCGCGCCCCCCTTGGCCTGAGCTATCCCAGACAATGAGTGTGACTCGGTAAATCCCAGGTTTTTCAAAGGTGTGTTCTGGCTTTGCTGACATCTCGGGAATGCCATGGTTGAAATCCCACAGCCGCTCGACAATGTCGCCGTTAACCGCCTTGGAGGCGCATTCAAAGCGCCCTGCGGATCCGGATGACGCGGGTAGTCGCTACCGCAAGAGTCGCTCCCGCAAATCCGCAGGCATGACTGTCGAAGAAAGGACAAATGAGCGTGCGGCGTTCGGATCGATTTTTTTCCAGTCGCTCACGATCCGTTTCAGCGAACTGCTGAGCCTGGCCGGATCCGAAATGCGCGAGGCCCATTGAGCGGCTGTGGCGGGATTCGCTTTGGCTAATTCCACGCTGAAAGCTGCAGTGGCGACATCCCGTGCCTGCGCATCCTTGATTGAACCAACCCACTGCGCGGCTTCAGAGGGGTTGGTTTGACTCCAAGATGTCGAGACGGCCGAGAGCGCTTTGTTGCGGAGCGCGCTGTCTGTGATGGATGAAGCCCAACCAGCAGCCGAGCCAGGGTCGAAGGCGGCCCAGCGAGACGACACGCTTCCGACCAATGAGGACGCGTGGGGCTTTGCGGCATCACTCGACAGCCAATTTGCCGCTGCCACGGGATCCATGCTGGAAAATCTTTGCATGGCGGACTGGACAAAACCATCGCGCAGACTGGCGTCGGAAATCGTCTGTGCGTAGTCGATCGCCGCACCGGGATCTCGAGATACCCAATTTCCCGCAAGCTGGCGAAGTGCCTCGCTACGGAGTTGTGGCGAGCCCTGCTGGAGAATCCAAGCGCCTGTTGCCGCAGGGTCGGTGGTCGACCACAGACCCACGATCTCGCGGGTGGCGGCGAGTTGAATAGGACCCGACAAACTCTCGGCCCATTGCAGGGCCGCGTCCAAGTTTGCAGAGGCGAAATTTCTGGCGACTGCGGATGTCGCAACCGTCTGGGCCGAGCCCATGGGAAGTGAGGCAATCGCACCCGCCGCCTGCGCGGGATTCATGGTCGACCATGTGTTGAAAATCTGCCCGAGCGCGGTGTCTCGCGCGAGGGGAGAGTCCAGAGTTGCTGCCCATTGGGAAGCTCCTGCAGGGTCGGTTTTTGCCCAAGCTTTGGCGGCCGTTTGCAAGAGACGCGGATTTGCGCCCTGCGCGACGGCGTCCGCAGCAAATTCTGCAGCGCCTATGGGATCCAATTTGGCCCAGCGTGCCACAAGGTTTTGCTCCAACTCATCGGTTTCAGCCGTGGCCGGCATTCCATTCATCTGGCCAAGACGGGCCTGAACTTGCGCAAGCGAGAGGCTCGCTATTTCGGCGGTGGAATTCCTGGGCGGGGCGGGCTTCACGGGCAGGGCTTGCCCACTCCGCGTCGCTTCTCGGCTGCTGCCTTCAAGGGAGGAAAAGGCAATGAACCCCGCGCGATTTTCCTCCATCGGTGCGATATTCTCAGTTGCTGGCCTGGCGTCGACTTTTAAAGCGGATTGAAAGAAGGGGAGTCCCATCGCATAGCCCACGCAAAAGCCAGCCACGCAGAATAAAACAAAACCAAGGAATTTTTTTAAGGAGGATCTCATGTTTGCTCGGATCATCCAATTCCTCCCATCTCACAGTGACAAGGGGAATTTCGCTGAAAGTAAAGACCCGCTTTCTCCCTTCGTTCGTAGAAATAACGAATGTCTTTTACAAATTTTCTTCCCTCGGACTATTGGCGCTTGGTTTCCCCCGGGCCACCTGTCTCGACTGGACACAACATTGATCCATGACCACCGACTTGATTCCCGCCACACGAGCGGAGGCCCTGCTCGCCTTGCACGATTTTATCGAGGGGCCTGTGCTGCATTATGCCCGCTTGCGAAATCACATCGCCGAGCGGCATGCGCATGTCTCGCGTCTCTCGGCGGCGATCGCACATCGTCTCGTGACAGAAGCCGAAGTCCTCGCTGCGGTGCTGAGGGTCCATAAATCGACAACTGTCGAAAAGTTCCTTCAAGAGGTCGTCTGGAGATCGTATTGGAAGGGTTGGCTGGAGTTGCGTCCAGGAGTCTGGCGCGATTTTGCCGATGCCGTGCCGACCGGCGGCGCGATCGCGGAGCGTCTGCGCGAGGGGCACAGCGGCTGTGTGGCGATGGACGCCTTCGCCCGTGAACTCGTTTCCACCGGGTATCTGCACAACCATGCCCGCATGTGGTGGGCGTCGTTTTGGATTCACCGTTCTGGTTTGCATTGGAAAGATGGAGCACGATTTTTCTTCGATCACCTCCTCGATGCCGACGCTGCCAGCAACACCCTCTCTTGGCGCTGGGTGGCCGGCCTTCAAACCCCCGGTAAAACCTACCTCGTTCGCCGCTCGAACCTTGCCTCCTACTGGCCCGATGCGCCCTCGGAGGGTTTGGATCAATTGGACGGCGATCCCCGCTTGGACATTCCACAGGACTCGGCGGATCGATCTCTTCAGGCCACGGAGAATCTTCCTGAGGGGCCTGGAGACTCTGCCGCCGGATTGCTCCTCCACGAAGAGGATCTCTCGCTCGAATGCGGTCCCCTGAGCCGTTTTCACCCCGTATCGGCCTGTTTTTGGAAGACGCCTGCGCGATCCTCCATCCGTGCGGCGTGGCAGAATCTTGCGACCGAAGACGCTCGCGCGCGTGCGGGAAACCACTTCCAAAAAAATGTGGCTGAGATGCAGGCGCTGGACTCCCTGAAGGAGTGGGTTCAAGCCAACGGCCTCCGGCGCATAGTCTTGGCAGCACCCTCTATCGGACCCGTGCGAGATTCGTTGGAGCCATT
>Ga0247838_1001792_pt1 | contig 29363 bp, 31 predicted proteins | sample LaCruzMarch2015__5_FD_189097 | JGI IMG/M metagenome (GOLD analysis project Ga0247838, IMG submission 189097) | Freshwater microbial communities from meromictic Lake La Cruz, Castile-La Mancha, Spain - LaCruzMarch2015_15m | ecosystem: Environmental > Aquatic > Freshwater > Lake | place: Spain... | reverse complement strand
ACTGGTCCGTACCTGCCACAAAACCGAGTTGCACAGCATTGGTCAGTATGCCTATACCTGCAATATTAATATTCCACGAATCAATTAAATTGTCAGCCACCCCATTAATGGAAAACCAGAGCGAGGTGCCCATCAGCTCCGCAATCACAATCAATAGCGAGGCTACATTAGGACTAATGGATCGAGGGAGTGTCGTATTAATCAATTGAGGGCAAAAATGAGGGGCAGCCGCAGCTACTCCACTATGGTACTACCTTGATCCTAATAAAAATATTAAGTAACTCCGGATCTGGCTCGATGTAATTTCTTCAAGCTATCCAGTAAACGCTGGTGGCGATCTAGCCCCTCTAATTTAAGGCTAGTAGGTGTTAAGCCATGAAAGCGCACACTACCATCGATCGATCCCAATACCGCATCCATGCGGTCATTACCAAACATTCGGCACAGATTATGGGCGTAATCACTTATCGTTAATTCTTCATCCAGATGGATGACCAGCGCGGCATCCAGAGCTTGGTAAAACAGCTTTCGATCAACGGTGTTGTCGTTGTATTGCAAGAAGGCGCCAACCAATTCCTGCGCCTCATCCCATTGCTTCAAGGCCAGATGAATCAATAGCTTTAACTCCAATACTGTCAACTGACCCCAGACGGTGTTTTCATCAAACTCAATACCAATGAGTGTTGCGATATCACCGTACTCATCCAGCTCATTGTTTTCTAAGCGATCGAGTAAATCCGCTAGACTCGAATCATCTAGGCTCAATAGATTTAAAACATCCTCACGAAACAAGAGCGCCTTATTGGTGTTATCCCAAATGAGGTCTTCAATGGGATAGACCTCGGAGTAGCCAGGCACCACGATTCTGCATGCGGTCGCGCCAAGCTCGTCATACACCGCTACATAGGACTCTTTATTCAAGGCCTTCAGTATGCTAAATAAAGTTTCAGCCTCTTCTGCATTCGTCTTGGTGCCTTTATTGGTGAAGTCCCACTCTACAAAGGCATAGTCTGATTTGGCGCTAAAGAAACGCCACGACACAATACCGCTAGAGTCGATGAAATGCTCCACGAAATTATTCGGCTCAGTCACCGCCTCGCTCACGAATGTCGGCGGCGGCAAATCATTGAGGCCTTCAAAACTACGTCCTTGCAGTAACTCGGTCAAACTGCGCTCGAGGGCAACCTCAAAACTGGGATGGGCGCCAAATGAAGCAAAAACGCCTCCCGTGCGGGGGTTCATTAAAGTGACGCACATCACCGGATAGATTCCACCAAGCGAGGCATCTTTGACTAAAACCGGAAAGCCCTGCTCCTCCAGACTCTGTATACCGGCCATAATGCGCGGATATTGATCCAAGACTGCTTGGGGAACATCCGGCAAAGCAATTTCACGTTCAATGATTTCCCGTTTAACTGCTCGCTCAAAAATTTCAGATAAGCACTGTACCTGCGCCTCAGCCAAGGTATTGCCCGCACTCATGCCATTGCTGACAAAGAGGTTCTCAATCAAATTCACCGGAAAATAAACTACCTTGCCATCAGACTGACGTACGAATGGCAGAGCACAAATACCCCGCTCCCTATTGCCAGAGTTAGTGTCAATGAGATGAGATGCCCGTAACTCGCCATCAAGGTTATAAATTTCGAGGCAATGCTCGTCCAATATTTCTGGCGGTAGGGCATCTTTCTTGCCAGGCTTAAACCAACGCTCATTTGGGTAATGCACAAATGCCGCATTGGCAATCGCCTCACCCCAATACGCACCCGCATAAAAATGGTTATTGCTCAGTCGCTCAATGTACTCACCCAAGGCGGAAGCCAGAGCACTTTCTTTAGTTGACCCTTTGCCATTGGTAAAGCACATTGGCGAGTGCGCATCTCGAATGTGCAAAGACCAGACATTAGGGATGATGTTGCGCCAGGAAGCAATTTCGATCTTGATACCAAGATTTACAAGTACGGCCGACATATTGGCAATGGTTTGCTCGAGGGGCAAGTCCTTACCCGCAATGTAGGTCTCTCCTACTACTCCAGAATTAGGAATTAACAAGGCCTGTGCATCGGCGTCTAGGTTTTCGACTTCCTCAATCACAAACTCAGGGCATGCTTGTACTACTTTCTTTACGGTACACCGATCAATCGATCGCAAAATACCTTGTCGGTCTTTGGCAGACATGTCTGCAGGTAATTCAATCTGAATCTTAAAGATCTGCCGATAGCGATTCTCAGGATCAACAATATTGTTTTGCGATAGACGGATATTCTCTGTTGATATGCCGCGGGCGTCGCAATATAACTTCACAAAATAGGCTGCGCACAGAGCCGATGAGGCTAAAAAGTAATCGAATGGTCCAGGAGCGGAGCCATCGCCTTTGTACCGAATTGACTGATCCGCAATGACCGTAAAGTCGTCAAACTTGGCCTCAAGCCGAAGCTTATCGAGAAAGTTGACTTTAATTTCCATTAAATGGTTCCGATAATAATATGAATACTATTATCCACTGCAATCGCAATAGCAGACTACATGAAGGCATATTGCGTTAATGCGCCTTAGTGACCCCCAAATTTGAAATGCTATTTACCTGCCCCGCGTATGTGCAGGTTTTCAATGGCGGTGACTAATTTTGCTAACTTTTCTTTATCGTTTGCATCTAAGAGTTGATTGTTTTTTTGAGATTGCAACAAAAAATCGGCCTGCTCAAGCTCTAATACCACTGCCATGGCAAGCCTGGTCTTCTCTTTTTCGCTTCCCTCAATCAGTTGATGCAAATTGAAGTAGAGCGCGGAGAGGCTCTGTTTTTCTAGCTCAGGATTTAAGGGAAACTTACTTTGAAATACACTAGCTAAGGCAACTTTAGCATCACCAACGGTTTTCGCTTGTGTCAAAAAGAACTTCATATTTTGAATGCGCGTACCGATTTCAAATTGATATGCAATTAATTGTGTTTTATTTTTTTGTTCAATCTCATGATTATGTTGAATTTGCTGGAGCATGGCAGCCCCACCAGTAATCACAACGGATGATAAAAACCATGTGCCTACTGAAGAATTCAAAAATTCCATTACCTTAGAGGCTGTTCTTTTTTCGGCCTGCCCGACTTCCTTGTGAAGGCTAGCGAATGCCGATTTAGCACTTGTAAGCTCCGCCTCTAGCTTGACCTTTAAGTCATGTCGAAACCGCTCTTCAGCCTCAATTCTTTTCTTAGTCTCTTCACTTAACATATTAATTTGATGGGGTTAATTTAAGTTGCTCTATTTAAGCATGAAATGCGCTAGTGTGAAATGCATTCGTTTCCCCCCAAATTGAGCCGGAAAAAGACGCCCTCGGTGGCAGGATCAATGCTTAAGTTTAGAGCTTGCAAGGCATCTAAATAAAGGGGGTGTATTGAAATCGGGGTTGCTACTCATGTTATTAAATCCTTAATGGCTTCTACAAAATATGGAATAAAACAAATAAACAATTGCATGCGCCCATCGTAAGTCTGGTTTAAGACTGTTTTCCATTCAGCGTAGGTGTGCGCGTATAAAGCTATCGATATCATCGATGCATTGAGTAATGCGTCGTTTTATTGCTTCGAGCGTCTTTAGTAAGTACATAAAATAGTCGATTCCATGGGTTAGGGCCCAATTAATATCCCCAATTACAGCACAGTAATCTTGCTCTACCGGCTTTCTATGAAGCAAGGCATAATCTGCAGAAATAGCTTAGCCAATTCATTGCAGTTGATGCCTATAAGGGGGTAAATGATGCCGCAAACGTATTCCGTAATGACGCGACTAATTCATTGGTTTACGGCTGCACTGCTAGTGGCTTCCCTTGTTCTGGGGTTTTGGATGACTGACCGTTCGGCAGCCAATCTGTGGGACGAGCTCACCAATACGCTGTATTCCTGGCATAAGCTAATTGGCTTTATCGTTTTACTGGTTACCGGGCTTCGCATCATCACTAAACTGCGCTCGACTAGACCGTTATACCCCGGCAGTATTTCTCGGGGGCAAATTCAAATAGCACAGTCGGTTCAAGCTGCTTTGTATTTACTTCTAGTGCTTGTCCCTTTATTTGGCTGGGCCGGAGTCACTGCATTCCCAGCGCTCATTACCGTAGGCGGATACCACCTACCCGCATTACCCGGGATTCCCAAAGACCAAGCGCTAGCCAAGCAATTGTTTGAGATCCACGGCTACTTAGTGCTAGCACTGATTGCACTTGCCGTAGTGCACATCGCAGCTGGACTGCAACACTTAATCTTCAAAAAAGATGGGGTATTTGAGCGTATTTGGTTTAAGTCTTAAATACACGAAGATTAGCCCTTAAGCTAAAACAAGTGGCCGCTCTTTTTAGCTTTCACTTTTAAGTAGGCGTCATTGTGTTGATTGGATGGATAAATGTGCGGTACCCGTTCCACGACCTCAATATCGCAGTTGCCCAAGGCAGTGACCTTAGCTGGATTATTGGTCATCAACTTCACGCGATCAACACCCAGCATTCGGAGCATCTGCGCTGCTGGTAGGTAATTTCGTTCATCTGAGTCAAAGCCTAATTGCAAGTTGGCATCAACAGTATCAAAACCTGCGTCCTGTAATTGATAGGCACGTAATTTATTAACGAGGCCAATACCGCGCCCCTCTTGTGCAAGGTATAACAAGATACCACTGCCCGCCAAGGCCATCTCACCAATGGCACCGCGCAATTGATTGCCACAGTCGCAACGTAAAGAGCCTACTAAGTCCCCCGTAAAGCATTCCGAGTGAAGCCTGACCAATACGGGCTCTGCGGTATTAATATCGCCCACAATAATAGCCAAGTGCTCAATCCCGCCATCGCGCGGACGAAAGGCAACGACTCGCGCATTTTCAGCATTCTCTAAAGGAACGCGCGCCTCACTCACCATCGTCAGTGAGTGCGCTGCAATCGTCATGTATGAACGAATCGAGCTTGCCTGCACTGCGGGGATATCAGCATTGCCATCACCTTCAACGATCAGTGCGGATGGCAAGAGTCGGGATAGTTTTGCCAAGGTAACGCACGATTGCTCTAGGGTATCTGCGTCATTCACGAGCAAACTTGCCATGCTTGGTGGCGTCATCAGAACCGAGAGCGGATTGGCTAGGTATTCAATTAAGTCGAGCGATAAACCCTGAGGGTGGGATAGCGCACTGACTGGGCGATCTGATTTATCAATACCCAATACATTAACGCGTGTGCCCGTCATAATCAGCTTCGGCGCCGTTGTACCCGACTGAGTTAATAAGCTCAGGTAATCTGCTGTCAAGGCATCCACTGCCAGCATCAATAAACTAGTGTGTTCATCGTAAACACGAACGACTGCACCACGGCGCAATTCTGAAATAGCGCGATCAACTTTAATGAGGGGGTCCGGCATCACCATTTCTTGAACAACCTGTTATTGGGCAACTAAAAATATATTATCCCACCCTATGGTAAATTCTTCAGCGAGGTGTTTTTTTCAAAAACCGTAAATAAGGTCTTCCTATTGTGACCCCTCCCCCATCGCAGCCAGCTACTTCACCTGAGAGTCTGTCAGCCCCATCAAACCTGCAATGGGATCAATTTTTAATCGATTTTTTTGCCTCTCGCCCCCTGCCCCAGTCACCCCTGCAAGCCATTTTTGAGCCCTTACGTCAGCCTGGCAGCGATGGCATGGTCGTGGTGGGTCAAATTGGCCAAACCATGGATGGCCGCATTGCAACGGTTACCGGTCAATCAAAATACATCAATGGACCAGCAGGCCTCACTCACCTGCATCAATTACGGGCACTGGTCGATGCCGTACTTATCGGGGTTGGGACAGCAATAGCTGACAACCCACAGCTGACCGTTCGACTTGTTAATGGCATCAGCCCAGCGCGCGTGGTGGTTGACCCAAAAGCACGACTGGCCCCGGATTGCCTTGTCTGGCGCGATGACGGTGTTCAAAAAATATGGATTGTGGCCGAAGGAGTAGTTGCCAGTCCCCCGCCCCAGGTTGAGCTCCTTAGCCTACCTGCAATTGACGGTACGATTAATCCAATGCTCCTGTTACAAAGCTTATTTGCACGTGGGTTTAAGCGCATCTTAATAGAGGGTGGCGCGGAGACGGTATCGCGTTTTATCAGGGCTAACTGCCTTGATCACCTGCACCTGATTGTGGCACCAATCATCATGGGGTCGGGTAGGCCTAGTTTTGACTTGCCACCAATTGAGCATATGGATCAGGCTTTGCGTTTGCCTATCCAAACCCACCTTCTGGACAATGAAATCGTATTTGACTGCGCCTTACGTAGTCAGCGGCATAGCGCAGACGCAAATCGCTGAACAGCCTGCTCCCAAGTGGGCTGCTGTTCTGCTGCGTATAGCGCTCCGCTCGCTAGCCGAGCTCGGTATGATGGGTCGTTGATTAGCGTTTGGATGGCATGGCTTAAGGCAGGAACATCCCCGGGTCTAAGCAGTAAACCGGCCTCTAGCGGAACCGTATCTGGAATAGCGCCGCCCTTAGTCGCAATAATGGGTAAGCCATAGGCCATTGCTTCGGCATACACCATGCCATACCCCTCAAAGAGCGAAGCCAATACAAACACATCGGCTTGGGCATAAAGACTCTCTAGCTCCTCATTGCTTACTGCGCCTAGCACTTTTACTCGACCTTCTAAATGAAAGCGATTGATGTCGGCTAGAAGACCTTCATATGCAATAGCGTGTCGCGAGGTGTCGCCAGCAATCGATAAGGTCCAAGGCAAGTCCGTCAAGGGCGCAAGCGCCTCGATCAAATGATGAAATCCCTTACGCGGAATAATCGAGCCGACCGATAACAAACGCACTTCATTTGGGTCGCCTGAATTGCCTTGCTTCTTTGATTCTAAGTACACTGTGCGGTCAGTACCAGGCAAAACCACATCAATCTTATTCAGGGGCACACCATAGTGGTGATTAAGGTCGCGTGCTGTTGCAGAACTATTGGCGATCACCTTGCTTGCATAGTGGAGCGCCTGCGTCTCGCTCTGCTTGAGCAGCGCTATTTGTGAGTCGCTTAATCCAAACTCAAATGCCAAAGGGTGATGAACTAAAGCAATTAATGGATGGCGCTCTGCAATCCCAGCAACAAGACTTGGCAGTGCCCCAAGTGCCAAACCATCCACTACCATCGGCACCCCTGGGGTGAGACTGAGCAATCTTTCTTTGGCATCATCTAATTGAGTGGGACTTGGAAAAGGATAACCATCACCCAAGCCAATCAATTGAATCTGCCAGCCCAAACTTTCAAGACCTCGAATGATCCGCCGATCGTAAGCGTATCCGCCGGTGGGGGCATTTAAATCGCCGGGGTAAACAAAAATCAGCTGCTGCATGCCATCGCTAGCAAGACTCAATGAATCTCAGCCTCGTACCAAGCGCGCGCAATATGGGATTCTGAAATCGTCACCCGTATCGCATGCAACTCACTGCCTTTGCGACCCAACCCATCCGTGCGAGCTGCAGCAGCCAACTGGTCAAAGATATATTTAGTTAAAAACTCGGTTGTGGTGTTGACGCCCTTGAATTCCGGGCGATCATCTAAATTGCAATAATTAATCGGTTGTAATGTTGCCTTTAAGACATCGAGCGCGCGACCAATATCGATCACGATGCCATTAGCATCGAGCTCTTTGGCAATGAAGGCTGCATCGACTACAAAGGTGGCACCATGCAAAGCCTGCGCTGGTCCAAACACCGCCCCCCGAAACGAGTGGGCAATCATAATGTGATCGCGAACTTCAACTGTAAACACGGCGACTCCTTAAGGGTAACGAATTAAACAACATAGCGCATCACTGCGAGCGCCCAGCAAATCAGGTAACCGATTAGGCAAATCAGCAAACTGAATTGCCGGGCTCAATAAGGCGTCGAGCCTAGTATCAGTCAACAACTGCAAGGCGGCTTCTAATCGCCGTCGGTGAGTCCAGCGGGGGCGATGGGACGTGGCAATATGGCCGACCTGACTTGATTGCAACCGAATCTGGCGGCTATGAAACGCGCCCCCCAATGACGCCTGAACCAGGCCCGCGCCATACCAGCTAAGCTCTAACACGCTAGCCTCATCGCCAGCCGCCGCGATGGCGGTAGCCAGACCAGCAGCACTTGCGCTGCAATGAAACACGCTATCGCAGTTGAGTGGCGCCGACTCCGGCAGAGCAAATGCAACGCCCAATTGATTGGCAATGGCAGCGCGCTCTGGGTTGATATCCACTAAGGTCACACTAGCGCCTGGTAAATGCCCGCACAAATAAGCGACTAAACACCCAACAACACCCCCGCCAACTACCGCAATTCGGTCACCCGGGCCTGGAGCAGCATCCCACACGGCATTCAAGGCGGTTTCCATATTGGCGGCGAGTACCGCGCGCTCTGCAGTGACTCCAGCTGGTAATAGCACCAGATCGTCCATGCTAGCTTGATACCGAGTTTGGTGGGGTTTGAGTGCAAATACCTTTAGGCCAATCCAATCCGCGGGACCATCTTCAATTTGCCCGACATTGGCATAGCCGTATTGCACGGGGAATGGAAAATTGCCCCCCATCGATGGGGCAGCCATGCGGCTGTATTCTGACTCGGGCACAAGTCCACGGTAAACCAGTGATTCAGTACCCCGACTGAGCGCTCCAAAAAGAGCACGCACACGCACATTCCCGCTGGGTAATGGCATCAGATCCTCAGACCGAATTTCAGCACGTTCCGGCGCGACATACCAAAGCGACTGACTCTGGTTTACATTCGGTGGATTAGTAACCATGTGTGTCACAAATAAATCCTAGCGTTCAGTGAAAAATTGCGCTCTACCCTATACTGCACATGCGTTTTGCACAGTATAAGTGAGCTAGAGCGAGTAATTTGAATCCCCCCGTAAATATAGTCTCTGATCCGGCCATCACGCGACGACGCCTCGTTTTTGCTGTGCTGTCGCTAATTACCGCCCTGCTAATGCTGTATTTGGTTCATCAAACCTTGGCAGCCAATACCCCTCTCGTAGTCCGCATTGTTCTGCTGACCCTTTTTGCGCTGACCTTGCCCTGGATGGTAGTGGGCTTTTGGAATGCCATTATCGGCCTTGTACTCTGCCAATGTTTTAAAGATCCCAACACGCTTGTACTGCCCGCTAGCATGCAGGTGAGTGACTCAGCTCCACTAACCCACTCCACTGCGATTTTGCTCTGCATTCGGAATGAATCACCAGCGCGATTGATTCGGAATTTGCAAGTCATGCTTGATGGCTTAGTAAATGACGGGATTGCTGCGCACTTTCATGTGTATGCGCTGAGCGATACTAACGATCCTACTATTGCGACTGAAGAACAAGCCAGCTTTGCGGCGCTGCGATTCGAGTGGAGTGAACGAATTAAAATTACCTATCGCTGCCGAGATAATAATCGTGGCTACAAGGCAGGCAATATTGCTGATTTTTGCCAGCGCTGGGGTAAGGACCATGACTTCGCCTTAGTACTCGATGCGGATAGCTTCATGGCCAGTAGCGCCATGGCTCGTTTAGTGCGGATGATGCAAGCCAATCCACGCCTTGGCATTTTGCAAGGCCTCGTCATTGGCCTTCCTTCAAGTAGTGCATTCACTCGTTTATTTCAGTATGGAATGCGTCTGGGTATGCGCTCCTACACCATGGGTTCTGCATGGTGGCAGGCAGACTGCGGACCCTACTGGGGGCATAACGCCTTAATTCGACTTGCGCCATTCATAGCACATTGCGACTTACCCACTTTATACAGTCGTTCTGGCGAAGCTAAAACTATTTTGAGTCATGACTTGCTTGAGGCCATTCTGATGCGCCGCGCTGGCTACGAAGTCCGTATTTACCCAAGTGAAGATGCGAGCTGGGAAGAAAATCCACCGACTCTAACTGAATACATTCGCCGTGATTTACGCTGGTGCGAAGGAAACTTACAGTATGTACACTTACTTGGTTTAAAAAACCTACAGCCCGTCAACCGCATGCAACTGGTACTAGCCATTGCGATGTTTTTTGGATCACCCGCCTGGATTGGCCTGATCTTAATTTGTACCATCGCCATTGGAATGAGCAAAGCGCCATCCGCCCTAGTCGACATGGGTGCCCTCGCCACACTGTTGTTAGCTACCTTAGTCATGTGGTACTTACCGAAAATCGCTGGCGCACTGGATGTTCTATTGCGCACACCAGAGAGTGAGCGATTTGGAGGGCGCTGGCGTTTTAGCTTCAGTCTTTTTTTAGAGATGCTATTTTCATTATTGATGACGCCGATTGCGTGGCTAAATCACACCCTCTTTATATTAGGACTAGTCTTTGGAAAAAAAGGCGGCTGGACTGCGCAAACGCGCGACGACCACTCGGTTTCAGTAACGCAAGCCCTTGTGCAATGTTGGCCACACACCTTGCTGGGCTTGGCACTAACGGGTCTGTTGTATTTCACTCACCCTGAAACCTTAGCGTATGGCCTCCTCTTTTTTGGTGGCTTGTTGTGTTCGATACCGCTCCTGGTACTGACATCTCAGCCTTGGCTCGGGCGCTTTATGATCCGCCACCGACTCTTGGCGCTGCCCGAAGAAATTACTCCACCAGCTGTACTGTTGCCTTTGCAGCTCAGCGCCCTTGAAGTAAAGATACCTAGGGCACACAATAGCTAATGGGTATTTTTCATCTTTATTCCCGCGCACTGGATTTACTGGGCTCGGACCGGCGCCTGGGATGGGCATTGGCATGCGCAAACCTTGCATTGGCATGTGCGCTCTTTGCAGAGCCCATTTTATTTGGTCGGGTCATCGATGCCTTATCACGCGCGCCAGATGCGTCTAGTTCGGCAACATGGGCATCTGTTTGGCCCTTATTACTAGTGTGGATTGGCTTTGGCTTATTTACAATCGCCTGCTCTACTGCGGTGGCTTTATTTTCAGATCGACTAGCGCACCGCAGGCGGCATGCTGTATTGGGCAGTTACGTTGAGCATGTACTGCATTTGCCCTTAGCGCAACTGACTAAAACACACTCGGGGCGGCTGATGAAGATCATGCTGCAGGGCACCGATACTTTGTGGTGGCTATGGCTCAGTTTCTTTCGTGAGCACTTGGCAGCCATTGTTTCGCTGTTCATTTTGGTACCGATAGCGCTTTACATTAATTGGCGACTGGCCCTTGTTCTGATTGCACTGTGCCTGGTGTTTGGTTTTTTAACCCATTTCATTTTGCTTAAAACCCAAGCACTTCAACAGCAAATCGAAGGCCATCATTCCGATTTGGCCGAGCTGACTTCGGACACCCTCAGTAATATTGCCTTGGTACAAAGCTTTGCCCGTATCCAGATTGAAATGAAATCCCTGCAGCAAATTAGCCAACGCGTTTTAGGGGCACAATTTCCGGTGCTATCGTGGTGGGCGGTGGTAACCGTACTGACCCGCTCTGCAACCACCATCAGCATTCTCTGCATCATTGTGCTGGGCGTTTGGCTGTACACCCAGTCCCTCATCACCATTGGAGAGATTGTCACCTTTGTTGCCTTTGCAGGGATCATCATTGCCCGCTTAGAACAGGTCGTGGCATTTGCCAATAAATTGGCCAGCGATGCTCCGCGACTTCGGGAATTTTTTGAGGTTCTTGATACCGCTCCTGATATCAAAGACCGTCCCGATGCAATCGACCCTGGCCGATGCACTGGCTTGGTGGAGTTTCATGGAGTTAGTTTTTCTTATAATCCACAACACACTGCGGTCAATAATTTAAGTTTTGCCATTCAGCCTGGTCAGACAATCGCGCTGGTGGGGGCATCGGGTGCCGGTAAATCGACTGCACTGAGCTTACTCTACCGCGCCTTTGATCCACAGTCGGGCTTCATTACGATAGATGGAGTTGATATTCGGCAATTTCAGCTCAGCGCACTGCGGCGAAACATTGGCGTGGTCTTTCAGGAGCCCCTTTTATTCAATCGCTCGATTGCGGATAATCTGCGCATTGGTTCGCCAGAGGCATCAGATGAGGAGCTGCGCCAAGCCTGTGCTAGTGCCCAAGCCCTGGAATTCATTGAGCAGCAGCCCGACGGCTTTAATACCATTATTGGCGAGCGCGGACGTACCTTGTCTGGTGGCGAGCGTCAGCGCTTATCCATTGCCCGGGTCTTGCTGAAAGATGCCCCCATCCTGATTTTAGATGAGGCTACCAGCGCCCTAGACACGCCAACTGAGATAAGCTTACTCAGCGCTTTAGAGGCGGTGACGCAAACCCGCAGCACCCTCGTGATTGCCCATCGATTAAGTACGATTCGGCAAGCAGGTCATATTTTGGTGCTGGATGCAGGCAAGGTAATTGAATCGGGAAGTTTTGCTGAGCTCCTCCAGCAAGGCGGGCAATTTACTGAGATCATGCAACAGCAGTATGGCCTTGCGCCACAAATGAAATAATTCTTTTCTTAAGCAACAATACATACAGACGGAACGCTCATGAGTGGATTTTCAGCAGAATGGTTGGCCTTACGTGAACCAGTAGATCACCGATCGCGTAACTTAGCACTGCAAGCCCAAGTCATTCAATTCCTTGGGCAAGTGAAGGCAATAGATTCTGGCTCTATTCATATCACTGATCTGGGATCGGGCACAGGGTCGAATCTACGCGCGCTAGCCCCTCACTTTGGCTTGCAGCAATTTTGGACTTTGGTTGACTACGATGCGGATCTTTTGCAGTCTGCGCGCACCACATTAATTGCCTGGGCTGACAGCATCGTGGATGCAAATGAAGCGGAACTGAAACGCACTACTTTGGGATTGATTAACCCAATTACGATTAGAAAAAATAGCAAAACGATTGCCATTGAATTTCAGTGCGCTGATTTGGTCCATGATTACCAAGCCATTTTGGACAAGCCTGCAGACCTGATTACGGCAGCCGCTTTCTTTGACTTAGTAGCTGAGCCTTGGCTGGTGCAATTTTGCGCTGCCCTCATCCAACCCCTCTACACCGTACTTACCTACAATGGCATTGAAAAGTGGAGCCCTCCCGAGGCCATCGACGCTGATGTGCTGCGTGCTTTTCATGCGCACCAATGCACTGATAAGGGTTTTGGTGCGGCAGTGGGACCGTCTGGAGTCGATCGTTTGCAATCGCTGCTGCAGGACCATGGCTTCACCACGGTCTGCGCGCCCAGCCCGTGGGTGATGGATCAGCATGATCGCACCTTAATCGAGCAACTGGCCATTGGCACTGCCAGGGCCGTTCGCGAAACTGCTACCCTTTCCAATGCCACCATTAATCAATGGGAATATGCCCGGCGAAACGCGAGGCAATGCGATATTGGCCACATCGATCTTTTTGCCTACCAGTCTTAAAACAGCATTAGCGCGTCTCCGCCCCTTCAAATACAGTATTTAGGCTCTTTAAAAGGGACGTCATCATTGCCCCATTCTTTTTTGATATGATGATTGCTTCTTAACAGCCCAGGTGCGCTAGCACCACTATATGGAAGTCGTAATACTCATTGGACTTATCATCCTCAATGGCTTATTTGCCATGTCCGAAATTGCTCTGGTTACGAGCAGAAAAGCAAAACTCCAAAAATTAATTGATCGTGGTGATAGCGAAGCCAAAGTAGCGGTCGAGCTAGGCGAAGACCCGACCAAGTTTTTATCCACCATTCAGATTGGCATTACCTCGATTGGCATCTTAAATGGTGTGGTGGGTGAATCTGCCATTGCTGTCCCAATGTCCCATCTATTAGTGGCCGAGGGTATGGATCCCAAATACGCCGAATGGTTATCGCTGGGTGTGGTTGTTGCCGTCATTACCTACTTTTCGATTGTGATTGGTGAGCTGGTTCCTAAACGCATTGCCCAGAATAATCCAGAGCGGATTGCGCGTTACATTGCCAAACCCATCTCTGCCCTTGCCTTTATCTCAAAGCCGTTTGTGCTTTTGCTGACTAGCTCAACCAACTTCATTTTAAAGATATTAGGCATTAAGGACCGCAGCAATAATGAGGTCACCGAAGAAGAAATTCATGCAGTACTCGAGGAAGGTACTACTGCGGGCCTAATTGAAGTCAATGAACACAATATGCTACGCAATGTCTTTCGCTTAGATGATCGGCAAATTGTGTCGCTGATGGTACCGCGAGCCGATATTGTGTATTTGGATGTAGAAAATACTTTTGAAGAATCGATTGATTTAATTGAGTCCTCAGAGCATGCCCGCTTTCCGGTTGTCAAAGGTGGTCTAGACAACATCCTTGGCATACTCAACGCGCGTAAGATGCTAGCCTCGGTTGCCAAAGGGGGGCAAAAAACCTTAGAGCATGGCTTACAGGCTGCCTTGTACGTACCAGAAACGCTGACCGGGTTAGAGCTGCTCGAAAACTTTAAATCGTCGCATAATCAAATGGCTTTTGTGATCGATGAGTACGGCGAAGTCATGGGTTTGATTACCTTGCAAGATTTAATTGAATCCATTACAGGTGAATTCTCCACCAACGATCCCGGAGAGTCGTGGGCGATCAAGCGTGAAGATGGCTCATGGCTATTTGATGGGCATATTCCAATACCCGAATTCAAAGATTCACTGAAACTTGACTCGGTTCCCGAGGAAGATTTGGGGCGCTATCACACCCTGAGCGGTTTGATGATGCTACTCAGCGGCAAAATCCCCAATACCGGCGATGTGGTGGAATGGGCCGGCTGGAAACTGGAAATTGTTGACATGGATGGCAAGACCATCGATAAAGTCCTAGCCAAGCGATATTAAACGCTCAAGCAGCTCAACACGATTTCAAATCAAAAAAACTGGGTTTGACCAGCACACCAAGCGTCGCTAACGTGCATTGATATTGACTCTAAATTGACCGCAAGTTAGCTATCGCTTGCCACTTTGGCTTCTGCAAACTTCATTTCCAATGCGGCGCGCTTAAAGCCAGGTTGATCTGGATGCGTTTTTGAAAGATAGTAAACCAACTCTCGGTCGGTTTTTCCATACGGATGCTCACTTAATAACTGCCTTAAGGCCCAAATCAATTGCAGGGAATTTTGCTCATCCCGTAAATTACCGTCAAGCTCATCGACTGCATCGGTCAACGCATCCAAACTCAGAGTCTGGGCAAATGTAAGTAAAGGCGGGGGCATGGACCATTTTTGGACATGATGCGCCCAATACAAAAAGCGCTTAAAGTCGACGCGCATATTTTGAGCTGAGAAATTATGAATCCACGCATGCTCTATTACCAGATCTAACTTGGCTTTAAATTCAGAATACGCATTTCCGAAATTGCTGCGATCAAAATGCAATTCTCCGGCAGCATCGCGAACTGGAAACTTGATTTTCCTCGGATTTAAGCCCTGCACTAATGCGGCCGCTTGCCATGTGTAGACGTAAGGCTTAGAAGACCAATCATCCCATTCAATATCCGCCATAAATACCTTGCCTAAAATTATGCTTTCATTACAGCAGTATGCCAAAAAATTAGGCCGTGTTTATAGAAGATTCTGTTACATTAACTGATATCGATAAATTAACCCCATCATGAAATTCTTCCCATTTTTTGCTTTTTTACTTCTGCTGTCGCAAAATACCTTTGCCAGCCTGTCGATCGCTGAATTCGAAGACAAAAACAAATCCCAAAGCACGAACACCTACATCCGTGGCTTTGCCAGCGGCCTAAGCACTGCAAATAACGCCCTGATTCAGAATAAAACGCCTCCCCTCTATTGCTTGCCGCCTTTCCTGAAGTTAAGCGTAGTCGACTATAAAGAAATCATTGCCCTAGGCATCAAAGATATCCCGGCCAATAGGCCAAATCGGGCAGCAATCGATGTGAATGAAATCCTGCTGAAAAAGTTAATGCAACTCTACCCCTGTGGTTACAACTAATAGGGGTAGATCGGCTGGCTGCTAATGCAGTTCGGGTGCTGCTAGCGAGCGATGTATGACATTGGGCAGGGGCTCAGAAAAGCCTGTGCCTGCTTTCGCTTCAGGAGACCAAGTGACTGACTCTCTGACTAAATCATCAATACGCAATTCCACAAAGCTCTCGGAATGTGGGGCGGCTTCCCCTCTTATTTTGAATGGATTCATTTTCGCCCCACAATAAAGGTTGATTGAGTCATCCTATGCCGAATTGGCGAGATTGAAAAGCCACATTCACTCCATTTCTTACTTCATGAAATTGAACTGTAACTCCTTAATATATATAGGAAATTAAAAATAAGAGCACGACTATAAGGGGACTATAGAGCTAAAAAAATAGATAAAGCCAATGGTTTCAATACGATAGGAGAAAGAGCTAAGGCTGAGTTGAAATACGCAATCGAACGCCTTCAATTGAATGTAAAGATGGCTTGAACGCTCACTCAATATCATTCAAACCCCCGTTTTTCTAGGGGCTTATTACGAAAAAATCGAAGGGAGATGCTTAACGCATTAATAGGCGACTTAATGCGCCTCTGGCCTCTGGAACACCTAAATCCATGGCTGCTTGCAATAGGGAAGTGGCTTTCGGAATGTCCCCTACATGGCTCTTAACAACGCCAAAATTGTAAGTTGCCTGCGCATTCTTACGCCGCACCTCGCGCTCCAATTCATCAAATAATGTCACCAATTGCTCTGGATTCAATTGATTGGCAAGGGCCATCATGCACGGCTTTAAAAAGCTAGGATCTAGCGCGCCCACCTCAAGCGACATGAAGGCCTCAAATGCCTGAGGATAAAGACCTAGCTTTAAAAATTCCTCTGCTTGATAAAAGTTTTCGTTTTGCATGGATTAAACCGTAATGACTTCCCAAGTACCATTTAATTTAGCATGAAAAGGCTCATGGTATTGATAGAACTGAACGCTGCCAAATTGTTTATGTTCCTCTAGAATTTGATTCGATAAATCAACAATACTCGATGGCTGCCAATTAAAATCGGGCTGCTCAACCCAAGCGCGAATGCCCTCTTCTCTTTTAATAAAATGATCCATGGAGCCAATCATCTTGGTAATGTCCTCTCCATACGTGACAATTGATCTTAAAAACAGAGGCGAGTCGAGGAATCCCAATTCAATGACGATATACGGCAATGCAAATGCCAATGCTTTGTGCTTCCTGGCATTCCGAAAATAAACCTGCTTCGTAATATCCCATGGCTTATCCGTGCTATCAAGGGAGTAATCAAAAATCCAGTTTTTACTAAAAAAGAAAATGCATTGGCGTCCTACAATTTCTTTGGTAATCGTTTTAATGTGCGTTTGCTCACGCAATAAACGCAACTGCTCATAAGGCTGACGTTTTGCAGGCTGTTCGATGTCAGAGTCTGTAGCTGAACTCATTCTTGTCTCTTAAATTGCTCAACTACTACAGTCGCATTATCGCCAAGATCTCGATTAATGCGATAAACAAATTGTTGATCGTAAATGAAAAAATACTTGCGAACGAGCGGATCAGCCAAAATAATTCGCTTGAAGTTACCTTCGCTCAAAGCCTTAACCATCTCCAATGTCTTTTGTTGATCGGTCGGTGTCCCTACATTAGCAGCCTGCTGCTGAATGCGCTCTAATAAATCAGCCTTAGAAGTGGAGCCCTCATAAAATGCCGAGCAACATTGAATCACGCCCTTTGGCCTGACCCCCGCCCAAGAAAAGTCATCGTTTCCGTATTTCAAGTTCGAGGCGGTAATGACTAATTTCAGCTTGTTATCAGCGGCCATCCATGTGCCGATCCAGCGCTCATTAATCGGTACAGCAGCTACTTTTGCAGATGGCTCAGCAGGCATCTCAGCCGAAGGGGCTGGGGCAACTGGCGCGCTATTGGATAACACTTGATCCGAATTCAGCGGAGTAATCGGACTCGCAATTGGCAGCACTTCATCCTGTTTGCCCTGGGTTTTTGCATAATAAATGCCGCCAACTACTGCTGCTAGCAGAAGTAGCAAAAAAGCCATTGGCAAGGGATTGCTTTTCTTGACCGGCTGCGTTACCAAGCGAGCCTCGGCCACCTTGCTTGGACTGGCTTCACTATGCGCAGTTGCGATTGGCTCGTTCGGGGTACGATCTTCTTTAATCGGGTCCGACAATAAACCCAGCTCTTCGAAACCGCGCGGCTCCGTTTTTTCGCTGGGGCATTCAATTTGATGGGCAAAAATCAGTGCTTCTGCCACATTCGGAAACAAGCGATTGCGGCATGTAATCTGATCGAGTACTGAATTTTTTTCAATGCTGTATTTAGTCAGTAAGTACAACTTATACCCGTCCTGACTTAAATCTTTTTGGCCTAAATACCCTCGGCCTGAATGCAATTTTTGGGACTTATAGAACAGGCTAAATACAATCAGTAACACACCGATTAACCAGTTTAATTGCACTAAAAGAGAGAATTGGTCCTGCAAAAATTGGCTGGGGTCGGTATTTTTAAATGGCGAGTCCTCGGGATAAATAGAGGCAATCAGTAAAGCTGATCCGCAGAGGAGCGCAGTAGCCTTTAGAGCAATCTCCAGCGATTGCGATTTTTGAGAAACACCGTGCATCTCAATTCCTTAGGAGGAGCGGGTCGGGGCAGCGGTCCTGAGTTCATCACTCTGTACCGGCTTAATGGCCTCATCGACCGCAGACTCGGCTGAAGGAGCGCCTTCGCTTTCAGGCACTTCTTCCTCTGCTGCTTTCTGCTCTTCTTTTTGCAAGGCAATCTTCACAAAGGTATCGGTTGTGCCGAAGTTATCGACCCAATGAAAACATTCTAGAAATTGCTCTTTAGGCATAAAACGAAGATTGGAGTCACTTAAATTCTTATACTCAACCAAGCAAACCCCAAGGGCATTGGGAGGGTAAAGTTGCTTCACAGCAATCTGAACACCATTTGCATCTTCAAAAATATCGTTTCGTGTAGGGTCGTTCATGGCAGTTCCAACTTATAAATTTAAGTTTAAGGGTGGGCGCTACTTCGACCGGCGCAGGAATGCGGGAATAAAACGGCGCTCCCTTGGTGCTTCGGGATCCGAATCAAAATGCGATGAGGGTGGTTTTTCTGCGCCTGGCTTAGCCGCATATCCACCATACATCCCCAGCTCTCGAGCGCGTGCCCGATAGTCATCCAAAACGCTGACCTTCTTGACTATGTCGCGGTTTAATGAGGTGCCCGTTAATGAAAGCGACTTTTTGATGGCGCTTCGTTCTTCAATTTTTTTGGTCAAGAACTTTCCAAAATTACAAAAGTTATCAGCTAGAGCTTGATTGGAGCAGACGCAAAGGAAATCTTCGTAGACATAACTATCCAGATCTAGCGCTCGGTGAATCGGCGGCGTGATGTGGCAGTTCATTAAAAAATCGAGGTTGGTAAATGAGGTCTGCGCAGCATAGTTCGACTCTACTCTGCTAGGCGCAATTAAGATAAATTGCTTGTTTGCAGCCAAGCGTGCCATCCGCCGCTGTGCATATTCCAGAATAAAAATTTCAGTGCTAGCCATCTCGAACTTAGAGGCTGAACTCGGTACTAAAACGATGTCAAAGTCGAGCATAAACTCATCGGATAATGCGGGATGCCAGGTCAGATCTGAAATACTGATTTGCGCCCCTGAAGAATACTTGCGCACGGCAGCCCGAGCACTCAGCAAGGCAATACCCGGGTTTTCGTAATTGATTTCGGCGCAGTGCACCCGAACCCCGATGTCAGGGGCCTTCTGGGTCCAGCGGGATGAAGATCCTTGCCGATCAAAATCAATCAGAGAAACATCGATACTTTCCTGAAGTGCCAAATAGGCAGCCAAGTTGACCGCAATGGTGCTCTTACCCACCCCACCCTTTTGATTGGTGATCAATACCTTAATAGGCTCATTGAGTTGCATGTTCATTTTTGGCGCTATCGAATGGTCAAGGCTGTTCTGAATCGGTTTCGGTGGAGCTACTTTTCTCATTTATCTTCGAGAGTTTGCCGCTAAGGCGCGCGCCGTGCTCTATGCCGATCTGGGCATACACAATGTCCCCGTGCACATCAGCGCCGCTATGCAATTCTACGCGCTCGGATGCATGTACATTGCCCTCGACGCGCCCAGCAACCAACACGCGTACCCCTGAAATATTTCCCTGTACTAAACCCGTTTTACCTAGTGCAATGCAGACGTCAGCGCCATATTTCGTTTCAACATCACCAATAATAGTGCCATCAATTCGCAAACTTTTAGTGGCTACAATTCTTCCAAATATTTCTAGGTCCGGCCCGATGATGGATCCAAATGTTTCTCTTGATGGATCCAGCAACCGGATTGCATGACTTTGCTTGAAGGCCATGTCAGATTGACATCACTAGTTCTTAATAAACTTTCCAGATACCTTGCCGCCGCGCTGTATATGGATGTATTTGTAACTAATGCTTCCATCAACATGTGCAAGGGGTCCGACATTGAGGTCCTCGCAATTGACTTCACCATTGAGCTGGCCCTTAATCACTAATTGGTCAGAATTGAGCTCACCATCCACTCGGCCGCTAGCTTCGATCAGCACCGACTTTGCCGTGATTTTGCCTCGAACCGTACCGGCAATATTAAGGACGCCGTCGGATGTAATCGTGCCTTCAAAAGTAAAGCCCTCGCTAATGATGGATGGCTTTGCTATACCAGGGCGGCTTGCCTGCTCATTACGAACTGCTGGCTCGTAAGCTGCTGCTTGCTCTTCGGCGGAGACAGGCGCAGGCTCAGAATAATCATCAACCTGTTCATTTGCGATTTTGTCATCCCGATTATCTGGGGGTGAATTTTTTGAAAAGATAGACATCGTTATTCAACCAAAATAAATTAAGAATGTGGGTTAATGTTGTGCAAGTCACCATGCAAGTGACCGCCTTTTTCAATCTCGATTTCTGAGTAATGAATGGAGCCGGTGACTTTTCCAGTCGAACGAATAATCAAACTGCGCGTTGAAGATACATACTCATTGGCTTCGCCGCGAATATCAATGGATTCGCCGGAGAGTTTTCCGTGAACAACCCCGGTTGCCTCGATGAGTATTTGTTTGGCCGTTAATTCTCCCTCGATAACTCCGGAAATGGAGGCAATATCAGGTACTTGAAAGTTACCTTTCAGTACCACGCCCTCACCAACAAACAAACAACCCTGTTGATTTGCTTCAGCCATACTTAGCACTCCTTAGCGCAAAATGTCAAACATAAATATCCGCCCAATTCTACCAGTTGATCTGCGGATTTGGGCTTTAAAATGCCTTAATTGACAATAATTTCACCATTTTGAATTTGAAGGTAACCATGCCATTCGCCCTGAAAAGATATTTAACCTTTGGATTAACGGTTTTTTTGATCGGCCCATTTAATCCAGTGTCTGCGGGGTGGGTTTTCATTTCAAACGATAACGTAGGAAATGCTTATTACTATGAAGACACCAAGACAGTACGGGATAGCACCAACAATATAGTGAGTACTTGGCAAATGATTAGTTACTCGGAACCCTTAACAGCCCCCAACGGAGCCCCTGTCCAGTCGGTTATCCAAGATATTTCCTATTTTTGTAGGGCCGGTTACGAAAGCTATAAGGAGTTTTATATCGGCTATTACTCCGGCCCAGGGGGTTCCGGCGTTAGCGTTGAGCAACTCGACACCTCCGGCTCAGCCTGGGAGCGGGTTATTCCCGACACCATGAGTTACCTGCTCTACGCGTTTTTTTGTAAAACGCCCACCACATCAAAGTAAGCGGTTCAGAGCAACTTACTGCTTTACGCTAGAGCCCTGCTCTGGCTGGCCAGAGCCTGTCCCTGCTGGCTTTTTAAAGAAGCTCATGGGAAAGGTGGATTCAGCGCCGAAAGGCCCTTTAATCCACACCTGATCGTTATGGAGGACATAACAACTGCGCGATACAGAACCCAAGGAATTAACCGAATACGAGAAAAACCAGTTTGGCTCTACTCGGCCATTTTCAGCGGTACATGGCTCGGTGGTGATGTACAAAATGTCCCCATGAACGGGCATTTGACCCAAAATGGCAGCACGCCCAGGAAATGCCGCCAAAAGCAGTGCAGTGCAGACGAAAATCTGAATTCTGAGCATTTGTTTGACGGAGTGGTTTAAGGTGATCACAAACCAATCTTTAGGATTAGAATCGGGTTTCAAAATTGGATTATATGCCTTAAAATCCAGGAACTTAGTAATTTTGTTCAAATAAAATCAATCACTTAGACTTATTAAATGCAACTATTTTGGGTATCTGGCTCCACGGGAGCCATTAAGCAGATCAACATCACCAAAGAACGGCTGGTTCGCTTGGGGGTTTTGGTTTGCGGCTCATTTTTGCTACTGGGAATATTGATCTTTTCGACTGGCATCCACATTGCCTTGGAAGTGAACCCGGAATTTGCCAGGGAAGTCAGCGGGGTAGTTACTGTAAAAGAACGCATGGCACTGGATCAGCGGTACGCCAAGCAACTCAAAAATACCCAAGATCAACTCGCTAAAGCTTCCTTGCACTTTAACGAACTCAAGTCGATCAAAGACCGCTACTTGGCAATTTCTACGCCCTACACGGTCAAAAATAAGTTCACCGAACCCACTAATCTAGGCGGCCCTCTTATGCCGCTCAATTTTAAATACGAACACACCAAGACCCTGGCTGAAAACCTAGAGGAAACGGTCAACAGAGCCTCGGAAATGATTGAGATATTCACCAAGCTTGAGCCGGAATGGCTGAAGCAATATCAATGGCTTCGAACCCTGCCGATTGGCCCCCCGATCGACGCCCGATTGGGGATGACCAGTAATTTCGGAGTGAGACTTGATCCATTCACCAAGCAGTTGGCGCAACATGCTGGCATCGACTTTGTCACCCCGACCGGAACACCTATCATCGCTGCAGGGGATGGCGAGGTAATAAAGGCTGGCGTTGATCCTGCTTATGGTAAGTTTATTGAGATCGCCCATGGCGAAGGCTTTGTTTCAAAATACGCCCACAACAGCAAACTACTAGTGAAACCAGGTCAGCAGATTGTCCGCGGGCAAGTCATCGCAGAATCGGGCTCAACCGGCAGGTCTACCGGCCCGCATCTGCATTATGAAATTCACCAAAATAAAAACTACCTGAATCCCGCCAAAATCTTAGTCTACGCACCGCCAAGCGCGTATTGGTAAAGCACAGGGGGCGTTAAATCGCTTCGTGCAGGCTAGGTAGATCGAGTATAGTAATTAAATAGTAGTAATTATTTTTTGCTTTATCGAGAGAGATTATGGTCGCGCGCTTGCCTTCTATCAAAATACTGACGATTTGCACCCTAGCAATCCTTTTGAGCGCCTGCGGCAAGAACGAGGAGCAAACAAAAGCAGAGGTTTGGTTACCCGATACCAAGGTTGTCAAGTTGCCGATGGAAGATTACGCAACGATTCCATTCAACACCACGCGCGAAGATGCCAAAAATATATTTGGCTGTACTGCGTACGAGCTTTCCTTTAGTTGCAAAATCAAAACGGATGGCAAAGAAGAGACAGTCTGGTTAATCTACAACGAAGCTGGTCGTCTGGTGCTGATGAAGAAAGAATTGGGTTACTACAATAAAGATGTGGCCGATACGATTATTGAGCGCTTCACCATTAAATACGGCCTTGACTACACCCCCTCCGAAGGTCAAGAAAGTGCTTTTGCTGCAGGCATTCGGAAATCAAAAACCTATGTTTTTGCAGGTGGTCAAGTCGCCTTTCAAATTGGTCGCAGTCTCAATAACCGCAATGAACTGATGTTGATTTATTACTTCCCTGAAGACGTGGGCAGCACCTTTGCCAAAAGCGTGATGAATTAAAGCAAGGCTTTTCCTGGCCTGAGTTGCTCTGGTATGAAGCTGACCTCGGGTATCTCACCTGCAACCCCTCCAGATTCTTTGACTTCGTACGCCCAGGCCAATATCTTGGCAATAGCCTCAAATAAAGACATGGGTATTGGCTCACCAATTTCCAGTTGGCTGTAAAGGTAACGCGCCAGCGGGGGAATCTGTGCGATCGGTACATCATGCTCCCGTGCTAGCTCCTGAATTCGCAAGGCAATATGATCGGCACCTTTTGCAATGACGATGGGGGCAGCCATGGTTTTGATGTCGTAACGCAGCGCAACTGAATAGTGTTCTGGGTTAGCTAAAACCACATCCGCCCGCTCTACTGCCGCCATCATGCGCGATGATGCAATTTGCCGCTGCCGTTGCCGCAAACGTTGCCTCACCTCAGGAGAGCCTTCGGATTCTTTCATTTCCTGTTTCATTTCTTCCGGGCTCATCCGAATCTCTTTGCGGAAATTGAACCATTGAAACCATCCATCGCCAATGGCAATGAGCAGCAGTGGCACCATGAGCAATAAGAACCCGCTCAAGATCAAATAAACGGTGTGGATCAGTGCTGAGTCAAAATCCTGACTGACGATCGAACGAATATAAGCAAAGAGACCGGCCAGATAAGCAATACCAATTCCAAGTACGAGTGCTGTCTTTAGGATGTTTTTTATCAACTCTGCCAGTGCGTTCAGGGACACCATCCGTCCAAATCCAGCAATGAAGTCAAGTCGTTCCAACTTAAACATCGGCGCATAATACGCCCGAAAATTGACCAAGAACAGGGGCGCCAATAAGCCCACTAGCCATACTGGCAAAAAAATTAAGATTAGCAAAAGCAGCACTACGACCAAAGGTCCGCCGAACCACTGTTGAATGTGATCAATTAATTTGACGGGCTCAGCAAAAGCAAAACTAGATTTGGTCATCAACACCATCTGCTGGAGCAGCAAAGGTCCTGCAGCAATTAAAAAGATGATAAAAACCGTTAGGAGGGCAAAGGTGGCGATGTCCCTTGATTGAGGCAGCTGACCCTGCTCACGCGCACGTAATATGCGTTGCTCACTCGGTTCTAGCTCTTTTTCTTGGGAATTGTCACCAGATTCTGCCAACGCGCACCCCGTATCGGTAGTAGTTCAGACTCGAGGATAAACGATTTAGCCCTGGCGAAGCTTAGGGGATGGTCTTTTTTAATTCCTGAATCATCTGGTCGCCGCTGGCTAACTCTTCCGGACTGAGCCTCGCCTTGATCGCCTTCGCTTCAGGCGCAGCAGTTGGATTTCCGCTTTTATTGGACAAGGTCATCCAAACGTACGCTTTTACTAAATCGACCGGGGTCTGTTTTCCAGACTCATAGAGGCGGGCTAGGTTGTATTGCCCAACTGGACTACCAGCCATGGCGGCTTTTTGAAACCACAAAAAAGCCATCTCCTCGCCGTTTTCTAGGCTGGTGCTGGCTTGATAGCGCACACCCAACTCCAGCATCGCTTGTATATTGCCTTTCTCGGCAGCGCGATTCATCCACATCCAGCCCTGCTCAATGCTCTTAGGCGTTCCAATGCCCTGGAAATACATTTGGGATAAATCGTATTGCGCCTGACTATTTCCTGCCTCGGAAAGCCGCTCAAAAATCTGCAATGCCTTGGTGTATTCCCCTGCCTCGTAGGCAGAACGAGCGCGCTGGTAGTCAGAGCAAGCGAGTAAAGCAAGGCATGCCAGAAATACCAACTGCAAACGAACTACAGAATGCCATTTGGTATTTCCCATCGTTTCAAGCAAGGTCTTTTGCAGACCTACTTCTTCGCAGGCGGTAGCTTATCTTTCGTTGGGCTCGATTTTTGCTCTTCAGCATCATCTAGCTCTTCTTCGCTGCCTTCATTCGCCTTTTTTAGATTCAGTGCAGGCAATTGTGGCTCAACCCGATAACTCGCACCAAGATCTCCGCCAATCATCCGCGCATAGGAGGCAAAATAACGGCGAGTCAAGTCAGGGTAGTACGGCGCATTTGCCAAATACCCTTTACTACGGATGCATGCTGGATTATTAACACTGCCTTCGCAGCTGGCAATGGCAGATAATCGACCAACCTCAAATTGCTCACCCAAGGCAAAAAAGGAGATCAGCAGAATCAACGGGAAAATCAACCAGAAAAGGAGTTTTTTTAGAAATCTCGTCAGTAGTTCCAATTTTGCATTCATGATCGCAGATCTCCGTTAAATACTAATTTAATGTTTCTTGTGATTTTTTGGGGGGAAGCTTTTGCACGACTTCATTCGGCAATTTCCTCCAGTTCACAATAGGCTCTTGATTGTGCAATTTAGCATAGACCTTAACAATTCGAGCATCCGCAGGGTTTGCATTATCTTTCATGGCGGTATACATCTTCGCCCCCTCAATTTTATTACCTTGCTCAATAAATCCGATTGCGGCTGTGTAGTAATAGTTTGTGGCTTTATCCTTACGTGGCTGCCCCAAAATGGTTGAACTGTATATATCGCCCATATAACGACAGGCAAAGGGGTTCGATAACTTAGCAGGCACACTGAAGTATTTTTCTGCCAGTAAGAACTGTTCTCTGGCATAACGCCGATACACGGTCGCACTTAAAATGAAATCAGGATGCGTAATCACCGTGGCCTGGGAATCGTAGTAACGACCGCGCTCGAACGCAATTAAACCCCGATAATAGTTTGCTTGAACGTCGCCCTCTGCAGCTAATACATCGAGCTTTTGCAAAATTTGCAAGGCTTCCTTGCTAAAACGCAGAACTTCATCCTCGGGCTCGATGCATTTGGGGTCGCGCACACAGGCAATTGCTACCACCGTTTTGTTATAGGCACGGTTATACCGTCGATACAGCTTTTTTGCTTCGCTAGCAGGGCCTAAAAAGGGCTCCGAACTCGGATTGGGCGATGCTGCTTTTTGGGATTTTGCGGGGGGATTCGCAGCCTGAGGCTTGCTCTCCGATGCGGCTACCGAACCGAAAATAAATGATCCAACAAGAAGGGCTAAGCCACATACTCTGAACAAGGCGCTACCTCGCTGACTTGTCCGAAGACGGGCTTACCTTAGGCGGTATTTCCATAGGTGGGGATTTTGGAGCATTGTCTTTTGATAAGAATTGGGCCGGAGCACGTAAATTAACTGGTATCTCTTGGGCTCCCTTGGGGATACCCTCAGGCAGTTTTTCCATTGGCCTTACCAGCGGCTTCTCTTCTTGCTTCGGTTTTTTATTCAGCACCGTAATGGAGATACGGCGATTAAGGGGGTCATTTAAATCCTCCGGATTGAGCGGTACCGTATTGGCAAAACCAATCACCTGAACTACTTTAGATGGGTCTAAACCGCCTGTAATTAACTCCCGACGCGCGACGTTGGCCCGCTCGGTTGATAACTCCCAGTTGGTATAGCCCGCTTCACCATTACCGTATTTTGTACCGTCGGTATGGCCCTCAATTCGAATCGGGCTGGGGCTTGCTTGCAGGGATTTACCAATGATGCGTAATAGCCTACGAGCAGAAACGCTGGGAACTGAGCCCCCGCTACTGAATAAGGGTTTGCCTTTTTCATCAACCACCTGAATGCGCAAGCCTTCGGCATTGATGTCCATAAAGACTTGGCCTTTGGAGTTCTTTAACTCCGGGTCTGCATCAATCTTTTTCTGGATATCTTCTTTGACCAGCTCATTTTTGGTTTTGTCTTTGCGGGCATTTTCGACGTCGGTTACAGATGAATCGCTAATGCGACGCTGCTCGGTATCGGCATCGGCTCGCGACTCCTCACCAACCGTTTTGGTTATATTGTCGCCGCCGCCTTTAATAATGCGAGTCGCATCGCCCGAGCCTTGGCCACCAGACAATGACACGCGCAGGGGGTTTTGGAAGTAGGAGGAGATACCCGCTAAATCGCCGGCTGTAGTCGAACCCAGAACCCACATCAGCAGGAAAAAGGCCATCATGGCCGTTACGAAGTCAGCGTAAGCGATTTTCCAAGCGCCACCGTGATGCCCGTGACCGCCCTTCTTAACGCGCTTAATGACAATTATCGGCGCGTCGCTCTTAGCCATGCCGCTTACTTTCCTTTAACTGCTTTAGTACCCTCATCAAGCTCAGCAAATGAAGGGCGCTGGTAGCTAAAGAGTACTTTACGACCAAACTCCACAGCTGCCGCAGGAGGGAAATTATTTAAACTTGCTATCAGAATGGCCTTGACCGCCATGTAGGCGCGGCTCTCGGCTTCGGCTTTTTGCTCCAGCACTTTCGCTACTGGCGAAACGAATGCGTACGCTAACAAAATACCTAAGAAGGTTCCTACGAGCGCGGCGCCAATCAGCTTTCCTAATTCGGCAGGCGGCAAGCCAATCGAGCCCATGGTGTGTACCACGCCCATCACGGCAGCCACAATTCCGAATGCCGGTAAGCCATCGCCGACGTTGGTCACAGCATTGACTGGGATATGGGCTTCGTGATGATGCACATCAAGCTCTTGCTCCATCAAGCTTTCGATCTGGATCACGTCCAAGGATCCACCCAGCATCATGCGCAAATAGTCCGTAATAAAGTCGACCAAATGATGGTCTTTCAAAATATCGGGGTATTTCTCAAAGAGCGGGCTTGATTCTGGCTCCTCGATATCCCCTTCTAGAGACATCAAGCCATCCCGTTTGATCTTTTGCAAAATCTCAAACATTAAACACAAAAGATCTAAAGACTTTTGCTTTACATTTTTTGCCGTCTTGAAGGCGCCCCCCAAAGCTGAGAACATTTTCTTCAGGTTGGTTGGGGTGTTGGCGGCAATCATCGTTCCCACAGCGGCGCCAACAATGGTTAAAACCTCCGTTGGTTGCCACAGAACCATAACATTTCCGCCATGGAGGGCATAGCCCCCCAAGGCACAAGCCATCGCAATAATCCACCCAATTGGGATATTCATACTTCTATATACTCAGTTTAGAGTTTTGAAAATAAGTTACTTTGTTGCAGTCTAGCAAACATTGCCTGGGCAGCGTTTAGCAAGGTTTGAGCTCTAGTATAAGATGCCGTCGCCTCTGCCAGATTAGTATCCAATAAAGCAGACTGGGATGCGGCCATTTCAACCCCAAAAGCCCCCATGGCGGACTTCGAGGCGTCCACTTGCGCTGAAATCCCTCCACTTATCTGCTGTGCCATAGTTAGCTGGTCAAATGAGCTATTTAGGCCCGTCTCAACCTGACTGGCTGTCAATGTCGTGGCATTTCCCAGCGATTTTTCTGTCAAATAGGTCACAAATTGATCAACATTGATATACAACTGGGATTGATTTGGGGTGGCTAACCCCCCTCCGGACCCAAAAGCATCGGAAAATCTAATGCTTGAATCAACCATGACGTTAGGCTCAATTTGCACCTTATTGACCGTAGCTCCAAAAATTGGATTTCCAGTGGCGTCTTTCGCAACCATCTGGCTTTTGATCGTATCTCGAATTTGTTCCGCTTGAATCTTTAAGGCGCCGAAATTAGAAGCATTCAGGGAGCCATTTTGTGACTGGGTGAATGTTTGCTTTAAGGAATTAAGTCCATCAATAATGCTACTTACTTGAGTTTGTGCATTTGCGTGGG
>Ga0247838_1001759_pt1 | contig 29686 bp, 15 predicted proteins | sample LaCruzMarch2015__5_FD_189097 | JGI IMG/M metagenome (GOLD analysis project Ga0247838, IMG submission 189097) | Freshwater microbial communities from meromictic Lake La Cruz, Castile-La Mancha, Spain - LaCruzMarch2015_15m | ecosystem: Environmental > Aquatic > Freshwater > Lake | place: Spain... | reverse complement strand
ATCGTTGCGCACGATAATGCCGCCGACCGCCGCCGCTTGAGAGGCGCTGAAATTGGTCAGCGCCGGCATGAAACCAGTTATCTGCTCGAACGTGTCGAGTGCGGTGAGGTCAATGAGAACCCAGTCGACCGCCGTCGCAAAGTCTGTCGTGCCGAGGTTGAAGCTGACGGCCGGAGGCGGCGCATCATCCACATCGTCCGGACGATACTGGTACAAGCTCCCGTCGCTGGTGCGGACAAGATCGCCCTTCAGCACATCCTGCACGCCGGAGCTGGTGGTGAACTTGTAGTCAAGCAGCAGAGTCTGCAGAAGGTCGCCGACGATTGAGACCCCGCCGTCATTGCTCGTCGTCGACTGGGCCTTCATCACATTGTCGGCGATGACCGAGGCGTCGTCGATGGCCTCAACCCGCAGCGTGCCGCCCGCATCCACGCGTTCAGTGCCGTCGACGACGTTGTCGATATAGGCCTTGGCCTCGGCGCTCACGATGTTGGACGTGACGATGCCGCCGATTGCCTTACCACTGGCGCCATACAGCGCGGAGGCGGCGGACGTCGCGTCGTTCGAGACACTGGCCTCGATCTGCGCCGTCGACGTCGCCGTCACGTCGATATCGCCACCGGCGCTGACACTGGCGTCGAGGATATAGGCTTCGGTAAGGGCAGGGTTCTCGTTGTCGAAGGCCTCGCTGATTGCCGGGTCGCCGATCAGCGCATCAACGGCGTTGAATAAGAAGTTCTGCGCGTTCCAGCCGATCGAATTGAACGCCAGCGTCAGGCCCACTGCGGTGTCGCCGGAGGTGGTTGCGGACAAATTCGTGGCATTTATGGCCGAACTGTTCGTTGCATCGACCAAAACGTCGCCGGTCGCCGCTGTCAGCGCGGCATCGTTGCCGACGTAGGCGCGTGCCTCTGACAGTACCACGTTGGTGGCGATCACGCCGTTGACCGCAATCACCGAACCCGAACCATAGGCGCTGCCGCCCGACGCAGAAGCGGCGCTGTCGGCTGTCGCAAGAATCGTCGCGGTTTCCTCGGTGACGATCGAAACATCGCCATTAGCGGCGGTCACGATGGCGTCCGAGATATAGCCTTCGACCTTCGCGTTCACCTGATTCATCACCACCAGCGCGCCGATCGCCAGCGCGTCGGAATCGGTGACGTTGTAGCCCTGCGGGATGATCGAGCTCTCGGGAGCTTCTTTCCAGTAGTCTAGGTCAAGGTATGAGTTGTTGGCGAGGTCGACACTGTCGGATACGCCCATGTAGACATAGATACCGCCGGCCTTGCCGCCGACTTCCAGCCACTTGGTTTCTTCGGTGAAGTTGACCCCGACGAGGTCCACGTCTTCCCACGCCGCGGCACCGATGTAGCGATAGATGCTGCCTTCGGTCCCTCCGGCCGTGTGGCCTTCCGTAACCTCGACGTCGTCGCCGACTTCGACGGTCACGATCTTGTCTTCATCCAACCCGTCCAGAGCTGTTGTGTGCTCGACAGAGGCATAGTCGTCGTCGAGCCGGATGCGGTCGCCGAACGTCACGTCGCGAAACTTGGTGCCATCGCTGTCTGCGACGGAGTCGTAGTCGGCCGCCACGAGGTCGTTGATGGTTTCCTGGATGACGGCAGCCCCGCCATCGTTAGTGGTGATCGATGAGGCGACCATCTTGGAGTTCGAGAAAATGCCTGCCGCGTCAGTCGCCTCGACGCTGATGTCGTTGCCAGCGGTGATGGCCGCGCCGCTGAGTACTCCCGAGTTGTCGATATAGGCCTGGGTGAGGGTATTGACCTTGTTCGACGCCAGGATACCGCCAAATCCCTTGCCGCTCGAATTGGCTAGCGCAGAGGCTTCGGATTCGGCCGCATTGCTCATGGTGGCATTGAGTTGCGTGGCGCCAAGCGCCGTCACCATCACGTCGACGCCGGCATTGACGTCGGAATTGACAATGCTGGCGAGAGTGGCGATCGGGTTCGAGCCGTCGAAGGCATTGGCCAACTGCGGGTCGCCGATCAATGCGTCGAGCGCGTTGAACAGCACGTTCTGTGGCTTCCAGCCCAACGAGTTGAACGCCAGGGCGAAGCTGCCAGCGGACTGTTCGCCGCCGCCCGACGTCAGTGTCGAGGACTTGAGGCGCGCATCTATCCGCGCAATGTTCTCGGCATCGACCATCACCGAACCGGCGATCGCATCGACATTTGCCGCCTCTATGCGGGCCGAGGCGCTCCCCTGCACCAGGTTCGTCACGATCTGGGCATTAATTGCGACCACGTCGCCGCTGCCAAAGGCGGAGCCGCCCGAGGCGCTAACATTTGAGGTTGCGTAGGCCGAGAGCGTCGCCGCCTCTGAGGCCGAGACAACGATGTCACCCGTGGTCGCGACAACAGTCGCGTCGCTTACATACGCATCGGCACCGCTTCTGAGGTCGTTCAGCACGACCATGCCACCAAGCGCCTGGCTATCAGAAGCTGTGAGGTTGCCGATATCAGGAAACAGGATATCGCTCCAGGCCGCCGTATCGACCTGCACGAACCGTACGTCGTCTTCGAAACTGAGAATCGAAGACAGATCGATGCTGAGGGCATCCTCGCCGAGGAAGCGGAAAACCTTGCCGTACTCCGCCGACTCGGCGCCGTTCGGGAGCTTGCCGACCATCACCAGGTCGTCCTCTTCCAGCGTCTGCGTGCCGGAACGGTTCGTGTAGTAGTATGTATCGGCACCGAGCGCGTCGAGCACGTCCTTGAGCGCGTCGACGTTGTTTGCGGTCAACGATTCGACACTGACCTTGATCGACGCATCGATGTAGGCTTGGTCGTCGGCCGAGATCGAGACTCCCCCGGCGCCGGTCACCGAGGTCAGGGCCGAGCCGGTCGCCGGCTCGACCGCGCTCAGGACATCGTCGATATAGGCATTGGCGCGCGAAGATACCTTGTTCATCGCGATCAGCGCGCCGGCCGACTGACCTGATTTGCCAAACTTGGCGATTACGGCGAACTCGTTGGCGTTCGTGGCGGTGGTTTCGTTGCCAGTGATCGCGGTGATGCTGCCCGCTGCGTCGGCTCCGACCGCGATGGCGCCATCGGAAACAACCACGGAGTCGCGGATGAATGCAGTAGCGCCCGAGGGTGTCTCGCCCGAGAACGCATCTCCGATCTCGCTCGAACCGATAAGCGTATCGATGGAGTTGAACAGCACGTTCTGGCTGGCCCAGCCGACCGTGTTGAACGCCGCGACCACACCGAGCGCGTCGCCCTTGGTATAGTGAACTGCGCCGAGCGCTGTGGCGCTGATGCTCGCGTCTGCTTCGGCACGCACGACGATGTCGCCCACGGCCGTGACGGCGGAACGATCAACTGAGGCCTCCGCCTCGCCCAGCACGGTATTGGTCACCACCACGATGGCGCCAGAACCCTGCCCCCCCACAAAGCTGGTGTCAGAGGCCTCGATGAACGCCCGACCGGTCGCAATCACTTCGGCCGCGCCTTGGCCGGCATCGACATTGGAAGTGAGGATAAAGGCCTTTGTGTCCGAGCGTACGTCGTTGCGGCTGATGAGCAAACCGCCGCCTTCGGCGTCGCCTGTACTGAGGCCCACTGCCTGCATCCCGGTCTTCACGATGGCCGACGGCAGGACCGTCGTATCTTCAACCTTCTTCCACAGGCCGATATCGGTGAAATCGAGCGCTCCGCCGAGATCTAGCGTCTGCGTCGTTCCCATGTACTTGTAGAGGTCGCCCTCGCCATCGACTCCCGGCACGAACAGCAGGTCGCCGAAGATGATCTCCTGGGTGCCTGAGGACGTAGTGAACTTATAGCTGTTCTTGAACGAATTGTAGAGGTTGTTGATCTGGCCGGCGCCCAGGTCGTTAGTGGCCGTGGAGTTGGCCTCGATGTTGCTCTGCGCCTCGATGGCCGAGGTTTCGTCGGCGAAAAGATGCACCCCCTCGGAGACAGTCGCCGAGTTTTCGATCCGCGCGCTGCTGCCGCTGGCCACCATGTTGCTGGCGATGATGCCGGCAAAGGCTCCGGCCCCGGTGTTGTAGAGGTGCACCGCGTGGTCGGTGGCGTCGGTGCCGAGTTTCGACAGGATGTTCGCGGCGTTGACAGCCTCTACATTCAGCTCGCCGCCCGCGGTGACGGTCGAATCGAGGACATATGCCTCGGTGAGCGCGGACTGCTTGAGGTCCGTCGCATCAGCAATCAGGGAGCCGCCCGCGACAGTATCGACGATGTTGTACAGCAGGTTCTGGGGCTTCCAGCCGATTGTGTTGAAGGCTAGAAGGGCGCCGTGCGCGCCGGACACGACCGACTGCTGCCCCTCGGCTTCGATCCGGGCGGTATTGTTCGCCTGCAGCGCCACATCGACAGTGGCGGTAATATCGGACCCGCTGATATAGGCGGAGGTGCAGCCCAGCACGACGTTCGTGGCGAAGCTAAGTCCATACGAGCTGGTGTCGCCGACACCGCCGGCTGAGGTACCACCACCTTCGGCACTGTTGTCGAGCCTGGCGATCAGCGACTGCGTACCGGCAGCCTCGACCGTCACGGTCACGGCGGTGACCTTGGCGTCGACGATCCTAGCCGAGGCACCGCTGCTGACAATGTTCATCACCGCAGCGCCGCCGACGCCAAGCGATTCCGATGGCGAGACATTCAGGTTATAATCGCCGCCGGTGATGTCCGTCTCGGGGACGATCTTCCACAACGCACGGTTGTTGTAGTTCGTGTTCCGCAGGTCGAGGTCTTCACCCAGCGCGTCTTCGCCCATGAAGACGTAGACACTGCCGGTGGTGCCGCTGATCTCTACCCACAGGTCGGTGTTGGTGAAGTCTTCAGTATCGCCCTCAGCGTCCATCGCCAGGATGGTGATGTCGAGCGGTTCGCTGCCGATATAGCGATACACTGAGCCGGGCACGCCCATACCCGGGTGGTAATCCTCGCCGATCTCGACAATCGCACCGTATTCGATGGCGAGCGTCTTGGAATCATCGCCGAAGATCACCTCGGTGTCGTATTCGGCCTCCAGCAGGTCATCGGAGAGGCGCACGCGATCGCCGAACTTGATGTCGCGGACCTTGGTGGTCTGGCCGGCATCGGGCGTTGTGTCCCAATCTGCATCGACCAGATCGCTGATGGACTCGGTGATTGCCCCGAATCCGCCGTCATTGGTGGTACCGGAACTGACAACCAGCTTGGTGTTCGAGTAGATGCTGGCGTCGTCCTCAGCCGAAACGGAGACCGTTCCTGCGGCGCGGATCGAGTGTAGGGGATTGCCGTCGACATCTACCTCCACGTCACCGTTGTCGATGAACGCCTCGGTGATCGCATTCACCTTGTTGGTGGCGATGGTGAAGCCATACGCAGCGCTTGTTGCGCCATAGAGCGCAGATGCTTCAGAGGCTGCCGCATTTGAAATCGTCGCGTTGATCGCGGCGCTGCCGTCGGCAAACACACTAATGACACCGGCTTCCACATCCGAATCGACGATCGACGCCCGGGTCGCGGCCGCGTCCTGCCCGTCGAAAGCATCGGCAATCTCGGGTGCCCCGATGATACCGTCGATGGTGTTGAACAGGATGTTGGACGGCACCCAGCCGATAGAGTTGAAGGCGAGGGCAACGGCCCCGCCATCTTCACCAGACTTCAGAGCACTGTGCAGCCGGGCGTCCGTAACGGAGGTGTTGGTGGCGGACACATCGGTCACGCCACCCGCGACGACCACAGCGTCAGTGATGGCAGCCTCGGCAGACGCCAACACGATGTTCGAAACGATCTGAACGTTGACGGCGATGACATCGCCCGCGCCCAGCGCCGACCCCCCCGACGCGGTAACTGTACTGGTCAGTTGTGACGCGATGATCGCCTGCTCCACGGCGCTCAGCGTCACGTCGGCAGTCGTGGCGGTCACGGTCGCGCCCGTCAGCAGGGCCCGCGCCCCGCCGCGCACATCATTCAAGGCAACGGTGACCCCAACCGCGGTGGCGTTGGAATCGGAGAGATTTCCGACGTAAGGCAGGAAGTCCTCGACCGCGCTTTCCCCCTCGGCGACCAGTTCCCAGTTGACGGTGTCGGTCGCGTAGTTGATCGAGCCCAGGGCCACTGGCGCGCGGTAGTCGTCATCGCTCGGGTCGAGGCTGTAGTCCGAAGCATTTGCATCGCCGACATAGCGGTAGGTCCGTCCGCCGACTCCGCCGACACTGTAGTCGTCGGCCAAGCGGACATTTGTGCCCGCGTAGACCTCCTGCGTGCCCGATCGGGTGGTGTAGACATAGTCCTTTGGCGCCAATTGCGCCACGATGGGGGCAAGACCGGTCAGGTCGTTGGCAGTAACCTGCTCAGTAACCAGCGAAATCTCAGAATTGACCGTCCCCTCGTCGCTGGCGCCCACAGAGACCGAGCCGGCGGCAGTCACTGTCGTCGTCTGGCCGTCAGTCTCGTCGATATAGGCCTCAGCATAGCCCGACACCTTGTTGACCGCGAGAATGCCGGCCCCGCTGGTGCCGCTGGCGCCGTATTTGCTGAAGAACAGGAGGTCCTGGGACGAGTTCGAAACCACCGTGGCGCCGGTCGATGCGCCGATGGCGGCTGCGTTGGTGGCGGTAACAGTGACGTCACCGGCAACAACGACAGCGCTGTCCCGAATATATGCAACGGCGGTCGACGGAGCTTCGTCCTCGAGATAGTCCGAACCGACGATCGCGTCGGCGGCCTGACGGCCAAGATCGGTGGGCTGCCAGCCAACGGTGTTGAGGGCGACCACGATCGAGGCGGAACCCCAGCTCAACGCCTCGCCGTCATCGGGGACGTTGGAGGTATGCGCGCTGGCGTTCAGTTCGACGGCATTTTCGGCACTCACCGACACGTCACCAATATCCGTGGTGATATCAGCGCGCAGCAGGTAGGCATCGGCATTCGCGCGCACGGCGTTGACGGCGATGATACCGCCATAGGAGGATTTGGCGTTGAGCTTACTGTTTTCGGTAGCGCTGATGCGTGCGCTATTGGTGGCAGAGAGCACCACCTCGACCGCCGTTACCGTCGTGTCGACGATGTAGGCAGAGGCCGAGTTGTCTACGTCGTTGCGGTCTACGAGGCCGTAGATCGCCATTGAGCTGCCGACAAGGTTGCGGCCGACCGCGGCTCCAAGAGCTGACAGACCCGCAAAGGCGACCGAATCAGAGATAAGCGTCGTCTCGTCGATCTGCTTCCACAGCGACAGATCGTTCAGGTTGACCGTCGCCATATTCACATTGGCGCCAGCCGTGGCGTCGCCCATGAACTCGTAAGTCTGGCCACGCTTGGCCGTATCGGTGTAGTCGGAGGCGACATAGATCCGATCGCCGAAGATCAGGTTCTGCACGCCGGATTTCGTGGTCGCCACATAGGCGTCCATCAAGGTCCGGGCGAACTGGTTTATGATCCCGGCGCCGCCATCATTGGCCGTGTCGACTATGGCACCGAGCTGGCTCGTCGACACTATCGTCGAAGCGTCGGCAGCCGCTGCCGACACCTCATCGCCGGCGGCTATTTCCCACCCTGGGGTAGCGCCGGCATTGTCTATATAGGCCTTGACCCCGGTCGCAATCTTGTTGCTCGCAAGCGAAGCGGACACGGTTGTGCCGCCGGCAGCGATGAAGGCGACGGGGGACGACGTCGCATCGTTGCTGATCGTTGCGTTGATCAGCGCCGTGGATGTCGCGTCGATCAGCACGGCGCCAGCAGAGTCGATATTCGAACCCGTGATGAATGCCTCGGTGCGAACCGGGGAGACATTGCCAAACACGTCTTCGATGTCGACATTGTCCTCGCGCACACCGATCAGCGTGTCGATGGTGGCGCTGCCCAGGTCGACCGCGGACCATCCGATGGTGTTGTAGGCAAGCACCACGCCCGCCGCATTGGCGGAGGTAGTGGTCGCGACCTTTGTCTCGGCAATGATCGCCGAGGTGTTGTCAGCCTGGACCGACAGGTCGCCAACGGTGGTCTCGACGTCCGAGCCGGCGATCGAGGCGAGCGCGCTGCCATTGACGATGTTGGTGGCGATCGCGGCGTTGACCGCCAGCGCCAGCCCGGCACCGGTGAACGACGAACCGCCCGAGGCCGAGGCGGTCGAATCCACCTTGGAGACGATGACACTGCTCTCGGTCGCCGCGACGGCGACGGTGCCGGCCGTCACGTCCGCCGACTTGATATAGGCCTCGGCGCCGCCCGAAACGTTGTTCAGCGCAATGATGCCGCCTAGCGCCAGAGAGGGCGATTCACGGAAGCTGATGCCCTGGGGGATGATCGAGGTTTCGACGATCTCCTGCCACAGGTCCAGGTTGGTGTAGTCGGTGGCGTTGAGGTCGATATCCGTATCGGCTTGCGTGCCCATGTAGCGGTAGATCGAGCCCTGCGTGCCAGTGGCCTTCACCCACAGCGGCTGGACGGCGTAATCGATCTGGTTGAGGTCGACGCCGACTAGTGGCTCAGTGCCGGTATAGCGGTAGACGTCGCCATACTCGGCGTCCCCAGCATCGTAGAAGTCCTCGATCCGCACCTGCTGGTTCGGCCGCACGGTCTGGATGTTTGTCCCCACCGGGAACACAGAGCTAGTCGTGAAGTCGAAGGCCGTGGTGTAGTTGTCCGACAGCTGGACGGTATCACCGAACTGTAGATCAACGAACTGCGTCACCAGGTCCTTGGTCGCCGCGTAGTCGGCGCCCAGTTGGTCCTCGACGAAGTTCTCAAGCATGTTCAGCCCACCATTGGTGAGCGAACTCGAGGAGGTGACGATCTTGCCGTTCGAGTAGATCAGCGCGTCGTCATTCGCCTGCACCAGCAGGTCGCCGCCAGCGGTGATCTCGGCGTCGGGCGCGGCAGAGTTGTCGATATAGGCCTTCGCCGCCTGGCTGACGCGCGAGCCCGAGACGATGGCGCCCACGGCGCCGCTCTTGGCCCCGAACGCCTTGTTGGCGTTGATGCGCGAGACGTTGCTGACGGTGGTGTTGGCCGCTGTCGCGGCGGTGGCCACCACGGACAGGCCTCCTACGACCGCGACCGAGGACGCCTCGACCTTGGCCTCCACATCGACCTTGGCCTCGCTGGCCCACAGGCTGGTGCCCATCAGCGTGTCGAGCGTGCCGGTCAGGATGCTGCCGGCGAGCGCGCTGCCCGCGACGTTGTTGATGTTCCAGCCGATCAGCGTCAGTGCCACGCTTCCAGCCAGGGCGACGCCGTTGCCATCCTTGGTCTGCGCCTGGGTCTGGACCTTGGAGTCGAGGACCGAGCCTTCGGTGGCGGTGACGGAGAGGCCACCAGCCGTGATCGTCGCGACGTCGGACGAGACGACATGGGCCGAAACATCGCCCTGCAGCCCGTTGATGACGAAGCTGCCGGCGGCGGTGAACAGGAAGGTATCGAAGAACGAGTTCGACGCGATGATGCTGATTGCCTCGCCATAGGCGGCGAGCTTCAGCTCGCGGCTCGCCAGCACGACGACATTGCCCTGGGCGTCGATCTCGGCGTGGTCGATAAGGGCGGTCACCGCCTTGTTGACGAGGTTGACCGCGAACGCATGCTCGAGCGCCAGTTCGGGAATGAGGATCCCGTTGGCGTTGGTTTCGATCTGCGCCTGCGTGAACTCCGAGGGCTTGGCCCAGGCGATCATCGTCGAATCGTCGGTGGCCGACAGGGTCACGCCGCCGGTCGCGGCAATCGCACTATAGGAGAGGCTGGCGACAGTCGAACCATCCACCAGGTTGGTGGCCTGCTTGCCGATGGCGACGAAATCGGTCGACGAACTCGCGGCCATCTCGACCGACCCGGCGTCGATGCTGACATCCCTGCCGCGGACCTTGGTGTTTTCGGTCGATGTATGCTTGGCGACGCCGATGAAATCGGTCTCGGCCTCCGCCTCGATGGCGCCCGAGCTCGCGGCTCGGAGGGCCACCAGGCCTTCGGCATCGATGGTCGGGTTGACGAGAGAGTAGGTGGCAGCACCGACCGCATCGGCATCGCCGAGCTCGACCTCGGTGGTGCGGTTGGTCGTGGTGCTCAGCTTCACCGTGTCGATCAGCAGCGACAGGCCGCTGGCGAGCGGGATGTAGACGCCGCTGCTGGCGGTCAGCGACAGATCGATGTCGGTAACGTCGGTGGCCGACACCAGCACGGCCGCGTCGCCGCTGTCGGCGATCGTCCCGCTGCCGGTCTGGTCGACCTTGGCCGCGCCGTTGATGGTGACGGTGGTGAGATTGGTGACGGTGGCGCCGATCGCCACGTCCTCGGTGCCGAAGGCCAGGCCCTGCAACGTGATGTTGCTGACAGAAACATCGATATCGACATCGGTGTCGGCCGCAATCTTGACTGTCGCGCCGTTGAGTTGCACGGCGCCAACGGCCACAGTCGCGGAGTTGACCGAGGTGATCGCGATGTCATCAAGCGGATCACCGACCAGGCCGCCCAGCAGCTCCAGTGCGCCGCCGCCACCATTGACGGTGAGCGACACACCCACCTCGACTTCGGCCGTGATGGCGAGCGCACCGGTGGCGACGACGTTGCCGAGCACGCTGACAGATGCCGTGCCGCCAGCGTCGACTGTTGCGGACGCAACCGTCGCACCGGTAGCGACCACGTCGCCAGTGGAGGTGCTGCGGGCCGCAATGGTGATGGCGCCGCCAGAGAGCGCGGCGCCGGCGCCGATGTTGATGGCGGATACGGCATTTGCCACAACCGACAAGGTCGAGTTGGCGTTGCCGTTGCCGGTCGCGGCAGTCGCGATGGCGGACAGCGACAGGGACCCTGCCCCGGTACTGACCACGGAGGATGCCGTCACGTTGATGGTTTCGGCATTGACCGTCAGGTCTTCGCCGGCCAGCCCCATGGTGCCGGAAATATTGACGATGTCGGCGCCGCCCTGATCGGTGACGGTGACGTCGAAATCGTTGGCCGCACCGATATCGGCAAAGCTGAACGTATCGTTGCCCGCGCCCAGGAGAACGATCAGGCCGGCGGTGGGGGCGTTGAAATAGATCTTCTCGAAAATGGGGCCGTCGGAAATCGGCTCCACGACGAAATCATAGGTTGTGTACCCGGTGTCAGACCCATCCGTCTGGCGCATCTGCGCCTTGATGCCGGAATTGCCATTCACATACGAACCGCCAGCCGACAGATCGACCGTGATGGTCGCGGCGTTCGACAGCGTTGTCGGCTCGAGGCCGGCGAAGGCGAAGATATCGCCATCGGCGTTGAACGTGCCCGAATCAATGCCGACCGGGCGATAGGTGACGTTGCCGTAATTGCCCAGCAGTTCGAGCGTGTCATAGCCGGCCGCGCCGCCGTCCATGAGGCCGGATACCTTGCCACCGTCGACGACGACGAAGGTGTCGTTGTTGTTGGCTGCACCGGTCAGGTTCTCGGTGCTGGTAAAGGTGACATTGCCGACGCTGCCGGAATCGACCCCGTCGATCATCCACTGCGCCGCATCGGCCGTATCGAAGATGACGCGATCGCTGCCTTCGCCGCCATCGAAGTTGATCGACGGAAGGGTGGCGTTGCCGAAGGACTTGGCGTCGACAGTCAGGGTGTCGTTGCCGTAGCCGCCCTGGATCGAGATGGAGGAAATCTCGGCCAGGTCACCAAAGGCAAGCAGGGAATTGCCGGTGACGTCGCGGATTTCGACCCGCCGCGACTGAACCCACTGTTCGTCGACGCGCTGGTAATCCTCGACCAGCCGGACGATCAGGTCGTGACTGACGCCTTCATCGTTGTGGGCAGCGAGGTTCACGCCGAGCACGTCGGCGTTCATCAGCAGACGTGGTTCCAGGGCATCGAAAATAATGCGGTCGCCAATGCTGGGCCCAGCACGGCGACCTCCGAGAGCGCGGAACAACTGACTGGCCGTGAACAACGGCCGCTTGGAGCGCTTGCCCTGCGGGCGTCCCCACAGACCACGCGACATGAATGGATACGACAACCTCAAACCCTCCGGCATGCGACGTCCGGGACATGACCCCCGAAAAACGCCACGCTTTCACCCGGTCAGAGTTTCGCCCGGCACAGTCAACCAGAACCGCATCCATAATGCCCCAAAAGTACTGCGACCGGACCGATCCGTGGACATCAGCCCGATCGCGTGCGCGTCGCTTGCAGAAGCGATCAAACCGGCTCGGCTTCGCTCTGACCAGTCGTGCCCGTGGCGCCCATACGCTCGACCATAGCGCCGAAATTGCTCAGCGAGGCGAGGTGGGCGTAGATCACTTCGAGCTCGTCTGACTTTGCGAGTTCGCCGAGCGTTTCGGCGGGGAGGGCGCGGAGCTTGTCGCGGTTCACCACCTTGAATCCACTGAGCGTCAGCTGCTGGCCGGACTTCAGCCGCACCTGGGCCTGCATGGACTCGAAAAGGTCGAGGTCGGCCAGCTTCTTGCAGAGCGCCTGGGTGCGCTGGAACTGCGCCTGGTAGACCTGCAGGAAGTTCAGCACGTTGCTGAGGTACTGGGTCCGCTCGCCAGCCACATCGAACAGGCGCTCGCCCTTGCCCTCGGTGTTGACGCCCGAGAAATCCTCGTCGAGGCAGAGCGTGAAGGTCTTGCCGTCGTCGGTCGAGGAGAACACAAAGGGGTACCGGCGGAGGAAGGCCGGGATATACTTGCCGTCCCAGGTGCCGTCGGCATCGACGAACAGGTTCTCGCCGTCGCGCACGCCGAGCAGAACCACCGGCACCAGGTCTGCTTCGCCGGCAAACACGATCGGGAAGGTCTGGGCCGCCACGGTCACTTCGGCGCCGACCAGCGGTACAGAGTTCACCTTGCCGGCAAAACCGTAGTCTGTGCCGGTCTTGATATACCAGTCACGATGGCGCTGCAGCGAAACCGGAACCGCGCGCTCGTAGATCAACAGCTGCGTCGCCATGACAATGCACCTCACAATTATTCAATTTAATTTAGGGCTCCCGTCGCTAACGGCGCCCAACGTCGCCGCCGGAATTCAGCTAAGCGCCCCGCACAATCAACCAGAACCCGATCCGATATGGCGTTAGAATTACTGCGACGGGACCGAGCCGTATGCCTCAGCCCGATCGCGAGGGCGTCGCTTGCGGAAGCAGTCAAGTTGGCTCGGCTCGGTCTGGTCAGTCGTGCCCGTCACAACCACGCGCTCGACCATGGCGCCAAAGTTTTCGCAACGAGGCGCAGGTCGGCGTAGATCCCTCCAAGCTCGTCGGCCTTAGCGAGTTCACCGAGCGTCTCAGCGGGGAGAGCGCCGCTTGTCGCGGACTTCCGTCAACTATCCCCCGGTGTCCAGTTATCCCGAACCACCGGTCGTAGGAACCGCCCCGGGTTTTCCGGAGGTCGTTTCGTTTGGGTCACGCGGACATGGCTGGCTCTTGCATGATGGCGTACTGGCGTTCCTCGGCTTCGGCCGGCGGGATGCTGCCGATGGGCTCCAGCAGCCGGGATTGTTGAACCAGTCCACCCATTCTAACGTCGCGAACTCGACGGCCTCGAAGGAGCGCCGCGGTCCGCGTCGATGAATCCGCGCTAGCAGCGTTTCGAGATCGGTTCGAAGAGGAGCTCGGCGCCAGTTTTGCTGAGCGGCACGAAGCCCAATTCGTCGATGATCAATAGCTTGTGGTTGAAAGGGAGGATACCCTTAAGCAACATGCCGTCGCTGTCGTAGTCCTTGTCTGCCAAAATCAGCCTTATATTAGGCTGGTAATGGCAGTTCGATCAGTTCATCAACCGCCTTATAGTCGGACGTCTCTCTGCCAATGAGAACGAAGCCAAGAGGGTGTTTTTGACCGTCTGCGCGGGCGTGGATCTTGCTCGTTAAGGGCAGCCGACCCGCAGCACGTAGAGCATGCCGTTCAGAAAGCGCGGTTGTCCCATCGCGGGACGAGCCCAACGGCCACGCTCGGCCGGTAGCAGCGAACCCACCAGTGCTCACTCACCATCCGTCAGATCGCCCCGAGCCACAGCCGCCTCCTCTCAAAGGAAGCCTCAAATTAGTCACGCAGCGATTTGGTAATCCCCTTCGTCAGCATAGCCTAGTTTTGGACGGTTTCGTCCGTTTTTCCTGTGAGCCCTCGTATCCGGTCCCAAAACTGGAATATTTCGTCCGCACTCTCGAAACAATCGGACTATTTAGTCCGGTTTTTTCCCGTAGGGGACTAAGCGGAACTTTCAGTCCGGCCGCGATGCCAGCCCCGATAGTAGTAAGTGGATTTGCTGACGCCCATAGCCTCCCAAGGCTTGGTAGCCGCCTTGGACTTGCTGCGAGGTGTCGCGCCACTAGCGGCGCGGACCGCGCCCTTGCGCTCGCGGCCCTTCCGCTTCGCTCGCTCGCTCGGCGTCTCATCGATGGAGCCGATGCGCTTGATGCAGAGCCCTTCGCGCTCCTCAGCGGTCAGTTCGACCCTCTTTCCGACGACTTCAGGATCGAGGAGACCGAGATTCTCCGCGCCAGCGGAGCGGCGCGCGTCCGACGCGCGCGCCGCCAGTCTCTCGTAGATACCGGGGTCCTGCGGCGGTAGCCCTATCCTGATGCAAAGACCTTCTACCTGCGAGACAGACAGGTTGGCGCCGTAGATGGCGGCCGCGACATCGGCGGCGGTCTCAAGCCAGGACCACCCGTGACCTATCCCCTGCCCCGTGTGCCGGCGATGGTGCGCAAGACGGAAAAGCCCGTTGCGAATTGTGCGCCCCTGAAGCTGAACGGCGGTGTATTTGGACGATCCGCCAGGCGCTCGGGAAAAGTCCCTCATCCTCGCGTTTCGGTCGTTATTGGCGAAGACAGCCCGCGCCCTAGGGCGGCTGCCTTCGACCTCCGGGCCGGGGATGAGGGTGGTGCGGAGGTGCATTGGCTTATGCCCCCTGGAACGTACTGGTACGCGCGCACTCATTCAGCCATGCGTCCAGGTCGGTGCGTCGGTAGAGGACCTTGCGGGCCGACTGGCGGATGAAGACCGGGCCGCGTTCGGGGTGCATCCGGTACTTGGCCATGGTGCTAGTCGAGGAGCGGAGGTAAGCGGCGGCCTCAGCCGCGTCGAGAATGTCGAGGGTCTTCAGGAACAAGGGGTCCAAGTTGCGATTAGTCATTGCGTTCTCCGCGTCACTGATGACCAGAGAATTGCCTTGTCGTTCCTCGACTAATAGGCGGAGTTAAAAAAACTCGGGCGGCGCTAAGATTCCCCGAAGCGATCTTTCGCCCAGTCCTGATCTGAATAACTGTCCGGGATAGGGCGTCCTAGATCCCGCCAAAGGGCGGCGGCGATCCGGTTTCTGGTGGCCTTTGCCCCCCGTTGGGTTGGATCAACGGCGCTCGCGTCCCACCAATCTCGTAGCGCCTTGAAATACCTCACCGCCTGATGATCGGTGTTCGGTCCCCCGCCCACTTCCGGGAGAGGCTTTTCTGCATGCGCGGATATTGATTTTGCGAGCTTGCGGCTCCGACTGATTAGGTGGTCGAGTTCAACGAGTTCGTGCTCGGCGGCAGTGTGATCAGCCTCCTCCCATGCCCATGGTGTGTCGCGCATCGCAGTCGACGCTTCCTGAAGCTCCTCTCGATCTTTGAGCGCGTGAACCGCAAACTCAAGCAGCGCCGCCGCCGCCTGCCGCGCCTTCCTTTGGCGCTCCTCCCATTCGGCCCGCGCTAGTCGGCGGGCGTATAGAACCGCCGCCTCCATTTCCGCCGATATTACCAGCCCGGCGAGGTCGCAACGCAACAGAGGTACTGTCCCGACAATCAGCCTACGTTCGATGGCCTCCCGCAGAGGTTCATCGACGCTGCACTCCTCGTCCCCCGCGACCCGGCCGAGGGCGGCCACAACGGCGGACGGCCTGTCGTTTTCGCGCGCCTCACTGAGCTCGGAATAGAAGCCATCTGCGCGTGACGAGGGATCATGCGGCATCGGCCGCCCCCTTCCGCAGGCGGGTGACCTTCGCGGGCTTTCCGCTCAGGGCGGCTGCGATCCGGTTGCCCACGGAGTCCGCTGCCGCCCGGACGGGGTCATCCGCGAGGTGAGCGTATCGCTGGGTTGTGGAGGCTTGGTTGTGTCCCAGCAACTTGCCGACGATGGCGAGCGGGACGCCGCCGCTGGCGGCCACACTGGCGTTCGTGTGCCTCAAATCGTGAATGCGTACGTCGTCCAGCCCGGCGTGTGTCCGAACCGCCCGCCAGGGGCGGTTCAGGTCCGAGCGCGGCTTGTCCCGTTCGGCCCCGGAGATCACATAGTCCCCGAGCCGGTCGAGGCCTTTGAGGATCACTAAAGCGGGGGCGGTCAACACCGCATAGCGGCGTCCGGTCTTGCTATCGGCGAGCAGAGCCACGCCCCGCTCGAAGTCCACCTCGGACCATCGAAGGTGCAGAACCTCGCGCAGGCGCCAGCCGGTGAGGATCAGCAGTCGGATAGCGGCTACCGCGTGACGGTCGATGATCGTCGACTGCTTGATCTTGGGCACGTGCTTGCTCTCGCTGGCCTTCCAGGGGAGCCCCCCGGTTTCCGCCAAGGCGAGCGTCTCGCCCAGCTTCGCCATTTCGGCCGCGGACAGGAACCGCTCCCTGGCGGCCTCCTTGAACGCCGAGATCCCCGCCGCAGGGTTCGTGCCCTTAGCCACGAGCCCGCAGGTCGAGGCGTATTTATAGATCGACCCGACGCACTCAAGCACGCGGTTCGCGACGGTGGGGCGCTCCTTACCGATGCGCCTATGAAGTCGCGCGATCTCGTCGGGTTGGATTTTGTCCAACTTAGAGGTGCCGAGTGCGGGCGAAATGTACTTGCTGATATAGCTGCGGTAGTTTCGCTGCGTCCCAGCCTTCAGCTTCGCTTCTGCTTCCTCCTCCAGAAAGCGCTGGGCAAACTCCTTCATGGCCGGCATGGCACGCTCAAGCTTCTTGTCGGCGGCCGGGTCGCCTCCGAGCCGGACGACCGCGAGGAGCTCGCTGGCACGCTTCCGGGCCTCCTCGGGAGTAAGCCCGGTGGCGGTGCCGAGGGTGACCCGCTTCTTGAGTACCCCGCGCCCGCCAGCGCCGGGGCGGTATTCGATGAAATAGGTCATGCGGCCCGAGGGCTCGACCCGAAGGGCGAAGCCCGCGAGCTCATCGTCGTAGTAGACTTGGCGGGTGTCGGCCGCGGCCGCCTTGATGGTAGACAGTGCCTTGCGGCCGATCTTGAGTTTTGGCATGAGCCCCTCTATCCGGTGCGCCACCCGTGCGCCACCGTGCGCCACCAGTGCGCCACCGCGACTGACATCACGCGGAAACACCGGATCCCACGTTACGCGAAAAAGGTGCGTATTATCAAGGCTCTGCGGGCTGTCTTGGCATCAGATGGAAACACCCGGAATTTAGCGCCTTAAGGCTCATAACCTGAAGGTCACAGGTTCAAATCCTGTCCCCGCAACCAATCCTTGGTTCGAAAGCCCCGCGAAAGCGGGGTTTTTCGTTTCTGATCCCTGGCGTGGCCGCCCTTATCCCCGCCTGCCCGGCCCCTGCTATCGTTTGGCTTGCACGAACGGGCAAACGCGGCGACTTTCGCGGCCAGTTGGGAGAAGTTCGATGAAGAAGCTGATCAACGATCCGCGCGCCCTCGTGCGCGAGATGCTCGAAGGCGTGGTGCTGAGCACCGAAGGGCTCGCGCTGCTCGACGACGAGAATGTTGTAATCAGTGCTCACATTGCGGCCGATCCCGCCGCGCGTCCCGTCGCCCTGCTCTCGGGCGGCGGTAGCGGGCACGAGCCGGCCCATGCCGGCTATGTCGGTCCCGGCATGCTCGCCGCTGCCATTGTCGGCGACGTTTTCACCTCGCCCTCCACCGACGCCGTGCTGGCCGCGATTCGCGCCGTCGCCGGCCCCGCGGGCGCCCTGCTCATCGTCAAGAACTATACCGGCGACCGGCTCAATTTCGGCCTCGCCGCCGAGCTGGCGCGCCGCGACGGTATCCCGGTCGAGATCGCCGTAGTCGCCGACGACGTGTCGCTCTCCGGCACCGTGCCGCGCGAACGTCGTCGCGGCATCGCCGGTACGGTGCTGGTCCACAAGATCGCCGGAGCGGCCGCCGCCGCGGGCCGTCCGCTGGCCGACGTCGCCGCCATCGCCCGTGCCACCGCCGATGCCGTTGCCACCATGGGCGTCGGGCTTGGCTCCTGCATCGTCCCCGCCGCCGGCAAGCCCGGCTTCGAACTGGGTCCGGACGAGATCGAGTACGGCCTCGGCATCCATGGCGAAAAGGGCGTGCGCCGCGGCGCCATGGCCAGTGCCGACGAGATCGTCCAGACCGTGCTCGACACCATTCTCGGTGAACTGGCGCTGTCCGGCGGCAGTGATGTCGCTGTCCTCATCAACGGCCTCGGTGGCACCCCGCCGATGGAACTCGCCATCGTCGCCCGCAAGACGCTGCAATCGCTGCGGCAGAGCGGCCTCAACCCGGTTCGCGCCTATACCGGCAACTACATGACGGCGCTTGAAATGCCCGGCATCTCGCTCACCGTGCTGCCCGTCGACGCCGAACGCTTGACCGCCCTCGACGCCCCGGCGAACGCCGCCGCCTGGACCAGCAGCGGCCGGATTCCCGACGCCCTGAGCATCACGCCCACGGCGAAGGCTGCGCCGCGCGCCGGTGACGCCGCGCCCGGTCCGCTCAGTCCCCGGTTGAAATCGGCTCTCCATGCGGTCGCCAAAGCGCTCGAAGCCGCCGAGGCCGAACTGACCGACCTCGATTCGAAAACCGGCGACGGCGACCTCGGCGCCAGCATGGCGCGCGCCGCCGAAGCGGCCATGGCACTGCCCGGGCAGAGCTACTCCAGTCCCTCGCGGCTTCTCGCCGATCTCGGCGATGCGCTGCGCCGTGCCATCGGCGGCAGTTCCGGCCCGTTCTACGCCACCGCGCTGCTCCGCGCCGCGGCGGAACTCGACGGTATCGCCGAACCCACCAGCGCCCAGTGGCATGCCGCCTTCAGCGCCGCGGTCACCGCGATCGGCGACCTGGGCGGCGCCAGGCCAGGCGACCGGACCATGCTGGACGCACTTGCTCCTGCCGTAACCGCTTGGCAGGCCAACGGTTTTTCCTCCGTCCCAGGTGCCGCAGAGGCTGGCGCCGCCGCCACCGCGCAGATGCATCCCCGCCTTGGCCGGGCCAGCTACCTCGGCGACCGTGCCCTCGGCACGCCGGATGGCGGCGCCGTCGCCGTGGCCATCTGGCTGCGGGCGCTGGCCTCACAACTTGTCTAGCGTCATATACATGTCACTGCAGTTTGCGATTTACCCGGCGCTCCTGCGCCATGTCAGATATTGAGTTCGAACCCTATGAAGACCAATCTTTCCAACGCGCAGCTGTTGCTGCCGAACGGCGTCGAAGCGGGCGCGCTTTCGATTGCCGAAGGGTCATTCGTGGCGCTCGACCGCGACACCGGCGCCGACGTCGAGATCGACTGCGAGGGCGACTACCTGCTGCCGGGCCTGATCGACCTGCATACCGACAATCTCGAACACCACTTCAACCCGCGCCCCGGCGTCCGCTGGCCATCGACGCTGATGGCGGTGCTGGCGCATGACTGGCAGATGCTCGGCGGCGGCATTACCACCGTGCTCGATTCCCTGTCGCTCGGCGACTATGATACGGGCGGTGCCCGCACCGCCATGCTGAATGCCGCGATCGACGGCGTCACCGCCGCTCGCGCCGCTGGCCTGACGCGCGCCGACCACTATTTCCACTTCCGCTGCGAGCTGTCCGATCCCGGCCTGCTCCCCATCGTCGACCGCCATCTCGGCAATCCGGCTTTGCGGCTGCTCAGCGTGATGGACCACACACCGGGCCAGCGCCAGTGGAAGAACACCAAGCTTTACCGCGACTTCCGCCGCAAGAAGGGTGCGGACGTCTGGACCGACGAGGAGTTCGAGGCCTATCTCGAGGAGCGCCGGGCCAATCAGCGTGACCACGTCGTCCCGGGCCGCGCCCGCATCGGCCGGGCCGGCAAGGACTACGCGGTCCAGATCGCCAGCCATGACGACACCACCATCGCCGACGTCGACGAGTCGCACGCCGACGGCATCACCATCTCGGAATTTCCGACCACGCTGGAAGCAGCGCAACGTGCCCGCGACCTCGGCATGAAGATCGTCATGGGCTCGCCCAACGTGGTGCTCGGCAAGTCGCACTCGGGCAATGTCTCGGCCCTCGACCTCAACGCCGCCGGCCTGCTCGACGTGCTGACCTCGGACTATGTCCCGACCAGCCTGCTGCACGCCGCCTTCATCATCGCCGCCAGGGGCGTGCCGCTGCACGAGGCCATCGCCAAGGTCACCTCGACCCCGGCCGACATTCTCGGCTTCGCCGATCGCGGCCGCATCGCCCCCGGCCTGCGCGCCGATCTGCTGCGGGTCCGGCTGGTTGACGGCCAGCCGGTCATCCGCGGCATCTGGGTCAACGGCAACCGGGCTGCCTAGCCGAGCAGCCCGCGGAACTTCATCCAGTTCTGCAGCAGGGTCGGCCACGGATCCGACAGGAAGCCGGTATCGCGCAGCATGCCCCAACCGTGCCCGCCATTGCCGAATACATGCAGTTCGGCCGGCGCCCCCGCCTTGTGCCACATGTCGTAGACCTTGGTCGCCGACAGGGCCGACACCGACTTGTCGTCGTCCGAGATGATGAGGAACAGCGCCGGCGCATCGACCGGCACGGTCAGCTCCGGCCGCCAGGCCGGGTAGACGCCAACCACGTAGTCCGGCCGGCACGCCGCATCGTACTGCATGGCCGTGCCCATCGACACGCCACCACCCGCCGAATAGCCGGAAATGCCGATGCGGGCAGGATCGAGGTTCCAGCGGGCGGCGTTCTCACGCACCCAGCGGATAGCCTGCCGCCCGTCTTCCTCGCCGAGGATCCGTGCCGCCTGCATCATCGGGGGCCGCTCGGCCAGCGGGCCGGCCTGCGCCAGCTTCGCCTGCAGGTCGTTGCGGAAGGCGAGCAGGTCCTCGTCCCGGTCCGGAGTCTTCGCCACCCGGTATTTCAGCACGAAGGCCGTGACCCCGAGGCTGGTGAGCCAGCGGGCCATGTCGTAGCCCTCGTGGTCGATCATCAGGAAATGGAAGGCGCCGCCCGGCGCCACCACCATCGAGGTGCCGTTCGCCTTGCCCGGCGCCGGCTCGAACACCGTCACCGTCGGCACCACCACGTTGCGGCTGAGCCGCATGCCGGTCGCACTCCACGGGGCCGGCATCGTGCTTTCAGACCAGTTCCAGTCTTCCGAGCCCGATGGCCGGCCATCGCCTGGCCAGATGCGGAACACACCGCTGGCCTCGGCCACCTCGGTGGACGGAGTGGATTGGATGGCAGTCGTATTCATGTCTTCTCCTCAGCCCCTTGGCTGGGCCCGTTGCGGGCCAGTCAGCGCAAACGTGCGGGCGTATGCAAGTCCTTCGAGGCTATACTGCGCATCGGCATAGCCATGCTCGAGCGCGCGGCGGAACCACCGCTCAGCCGCATCGAGGTCGATCGGCACCCCGTAGCCATACTGGTAGCCAAGGCCTACCCCCACCTCGGCCGGAGCGAAATCGCGCCCGGCAGCCTCGGCAAAAAGCGCGAATGCCCGGGACGGGTCGGCCGGCGCCCCGTGGCCGAACATCAGCACGTCGCCGAACTCGACCAGTGCCGGATCCCAGTCGCCGGCAACTGCCGCCTCGAACAGTGGAATGGCATCGGCGGCGCGGTCCGCCGCGAGGTAGGCCCGGGCCAGCCAGTTCTTGTTCTCCAGCGAGTTGGCGTCGAGGCTCACGGCCATCTCACAGGCCGCAACCGCCACTGCGGCATCGATACCGCCGATCGCCCTGCCGGTCGTTTCGAAGCCGGGCTCGTAGGACATGGCGGCTGCCAGGCCACAATCGCGCTCGGCTCGTGATTCTGCAGCGCGATCAGTGCCGTACTGGTCACCCGCGGCCGCCGCCTGGTCGAAAAGCTCGATGGCCCGGTCGAAGTCACGCGGCACGCCATAGCCTTCGGCGTAGATGTAGCCGAGCGTGCCCATGCCATGGACCGAACCCCGATCCACCGCATCCTGGGCGTAGGCGCGAGCCTGCTCATAGTCCCGGTCGACGCCCTCGGCATAGAGATAGGCCAGCGCGAGCCCGACAGTGCCCGACACTTCGCCCTGGTCATGTGCCCGGGTGTAGAGCTGCAGCGCGATCCCGTAGTCCTGCGGAACGCCGCGTCCGGTAGTGTAGAGTTGCGCGAGGTTCGCCTGCGCCAGTGCATAGCCCCGATCAGCAGCCTGCTGGTACCAGTAGGCCGCCGTCTCGGCATCCTCGGCGACGCCGTAGCCCATGTCGTACAGGTAGCCGAGATCGGCCTGGGCATAGAGATCGCCGAGATCGGCACCGCGCTGGAAATACTCGAACGCCTTGCCGTAGTCCTGCTCGACGCCCTGCCCGAACTCGTAGAGCTGGCCGACGCCATAGAGGCCGACGATATCGTTCTGCTCGGCCGCTTTTGCGTACCACTCCATCGCCAGCGCATAGTCGAGCGGAACGCCGTTGCCACCGTGATAGAGATAACCAAGGCTCGCCTGTGCCCGGGCCAGCCCCTGCTCCGCCGCCTTGCGGTACCACTCGGCGGCAACCGCATCGTCGGCGTCGACGCCGCTACCGACATCAAGGGCATAGCCGAGGCTGAGCTGGGCCGGAGCGAAGCCGGCCTCCGCCGCGGTCTCGAACAGCGCATTGGCAGCAGCGTAGTCCTCTTCGTCGCCACCGAAATCGCCGTTCAGCACCTGGCCGAGCAGGAACTGCGCCAGCCGGTTGTCCCCCGCAGCGGCAGTCTCCAGCAGCGGCCGGGCCTCTTCGTCGCGCTGGGCTGCGAGATAGGCACGGGCGAGCCAGGCCTTGTTCTCGTCCGACCCCGGATCCTTCGCTACCGCATCTTCGCAGGCGGGAATCGCGACGGCGGCGTTGATCGTCTCGAAGTCCCGACCGATGGGTTCGAAGCCCGGCTCGAATTGCGACGCGGCAGCCACGGCGCACGCGGCTTCGGCCTCGAGTTCGGCAACATTGCGGATCGCGATCTCGTGCCCCTGGTCGGCCGCCTGCCTGAACCACCCGAGTGCCACGGCGCTGTCGCGCGGTATGCCAATACCCTCGGCGTAGATGTAGCCGACGCGGTTCTGCGAGTCGGCGAAACCGCCTTCCGCCGCCAGCATCGCGAATTCCAGCGCCTTGGCCGCATCCCGCTCGGTGCCGATGCCTTCGAGGTAGAGGTTGCCGAGCGCATCGGCTGCCGCCAGTTCACCCGCCGCAGCGGCCTGCTCGTAGAGCGCCAGCGCCTTGGCCGGGTCCTTTTCGACGCCAGCGCCGGTTTCAAACAGGTAGCCGAGGTTGTACTGGGCGTAGGCATCGCCCTGGTCGGCCGCCTGCCTGAACAGCTGCGCGGCGCGCGCCTCATCCAGCGCAACACCAAGACCGTTGAGGTAGAGGTAGCCAAGTCCGGCCTGTGCGTAGGCCTCTCCCTGATCGGCGGACAATTGGTAAAGCTCGGCGGCGCGCGCATAGTCCTGCGCTATCCCGAGCCCCTCCTGGTAGAGATAGGCCAGATTGCCCTGCGAGTAGGCATCACCCGCCGCCGCAGCCCGCTCGTACAGCGCCGCCGCCTGGGCATAGTCCTGATCCGTGCCGAGGCCGTTCTGGTACATGTAGGCGAGGTTGCTTATCGCGAACGTGTCATTCTGCTCGGCAGCCCGGCCGAGATAGTCGAGCGCCTTGGCGTAGTCGACCGCTACATGGCCGTCGCCATTCATGTATGCCGCACCAAGATCGACCTGCGCGTAAAGGTAGCCGAGTTCCGCCGCCTCGACGAAGTAGTCGTGCGCCCGCGCCCGGTCCGCCGCAACGCCGAGGCCGGCATCATGGAGCAGACCGAGCCCGTAGAGGGCACTTGGCTCCTTCTGGTTGGCGGCCAGCAGGTAGTAGCGATAGGCCAGCGTATAGTCGGGCTTGGAGCCTTCGCCGAGATCGTAGTAGTAGGTGTCGGCCAGCCGCACCTGCGCCAGCGCCACGCCCCGGCCGGCAGCCTTCTCATACCACTCGCGGGCCTTGGCGATGTCCTGTGGCACGAGGCCGTCACCCCAGCGGTACGCGTCGCCAAGCGCCATCTGCGCCGGCACGAAGCCCTGCCCTGCGGATGCAGTGAGCATGGTCAGCGCCTGCTGCCGATCGGCAGCGACGCCCCAACCGTCTGCGTAGAGGTCGGCACTGAGCATCTGCGCCATCGCATTGCCCGCCCTTGCCGCGTCGATGAGCAGCCTCGCGCCCTCGTCTTCCCGCCCGTCATGCAGATAGGCGTGGCCGAGCCAGGCCTTGATCTCGACGTCGTCGGGATCCGCGGCGAGGGCCGGTTCACACGCTGCGATCACCGCGGCGGTGTCGAACTCTTCGAGTTCCTGTATCGCCCCCTGGTGCCCCGGTTCCCAGCGGGACGCCGCAACGTCGGCGCAACTGGCTGCGGCCTCCTGCGCGGCGGCCGGGGCAGCGAGCCAGAAACAGGCCAGGACGATGGCAGGCACCAGGCGGCGCCAGTGTGCAGTCGCTCGCAACTCAGTCTCTCCCTCTCACGCCCCCGCGCTCGTACGGCAAGACTAACGCGAAACCCGGTGGCGCAACAATGACATGTCAGTTGAAACTGCCGAGTCCGGTAGGGACATAAGGCGCTTCGAGCCTCGATACTTCGTCGCGGGTGAGCTGGACATCGAGCGCACCGATCGCGTCTGTGAGTTGCTCCAGTTTGGTGACGCCGACGATCGGCGCCGTCACAGGCTGCTTCTGCAGCACCCACGCCAGCGCCACCTGCGCCATCTTCACCCCGTGCTGCTGCGCCACCTCACCGACGACGCCGTTGATCGAGCGGTTCGCCTCATCGGTCCGCGCGTAGAGGGTCTTGCCGTACTTGTCGGTGTCGGTGCGATAAGTGCCCTGCCCGTAGGGTCGGGCCAGGTTGCCACGGGCGATCGGCGACCACGGGATGCAGCCGATGCCTTCCTCGATGCAGAGCGGCAGCATTTCGCGCTCGTCTTCGCGCTGGATCAGGTTGAGCTGCCCCTGCATGCAGACGAAGCGCGCCCAGCCATGCCGGTCGGAGGTCATCAGCATCTTGAGGAACTGCCAGGCGGCCATCGACGAGGCGCCGATGTACCGGGCCTTGCCGGCGCGCACGACATCGTTGAGCGCCTCCAGCGTCTCCTCGATCGGCACGTTCGGATCGAACCGGTGAATCTGGTAGAGATCGACATAGTCCGTGCCGAGGCGGCGCAGCGAGTTGTCGATCTCGCCGAGAATGGCCTTGCGCGACAGCCCCTTGCCGTTCGGACCTTGCCGCATTTCTCCGTGTACCTTGGTGGCTATGACCAGTTCGTCGCGCGGCGCCAGTTCCTTCAGCACCTTGCCGACGATCTCCTCGCTGGTGCCGGCCGAATAGACGTTGGCGGTATCGTAGAAATTGATCCCGGCCTCCCATGCTGCCCTGAGGATCGGGCGACTCTTTTCCTCGTCGAGCGTCCACTCGTGGCTGCCGCGATCGGGAACGCCGAACGACATGCAACCCAGGCAGATCCTGCTGACCTGAAGACCGGTCTTTCCGAGGCGGGCATACTGCATGGCTGTTTCTCCCAATAGTTTCGGAGATCGTACAACCCGGTCGCCCCAGCGTCACCGCACCATTTGGCGGAGCAGCGGGTCCACTGGGAGGCGCCCGGCTGGCGCCCCCTGCCTCGATACGCTAGGCTCCAGTTGTCGAGGTACCGGAGGAGACGCATGCGCGTCGTCATTCTAGTTGCAGCGCTTGGCCTTGCGGTCACTGCCCTGCCGGTGTCCGTTCCGGTGCTTGCTGCCGAAGCACGCGTGGCTGGCCTAACCGTTGCCGAACTGATGCAGGCCACCGCCCTCGATCTCGTTTTCGACCAGTTCGGCCCAGCTATCGCGGCATCGGCGCGGGCAGGCGACATTTCGAGCGACGAGCTCTTTCTCAGTCACTGGGAAGCGGCGGCAGCTAGTGCGTTCAACGGCCCGGCGCTGCGCGCCCAGCTCGCCAGCCGTCTCGACGGCCAGTTCAACGACGACGAGCGAATGGCGCTTGGCGCCTTCCTCGGCTCCGATTTCGGCCGGATGATCACCGGCATCGAGCGTGACATTGCCCTGCTGGACGCCGACGGACAGTCGGTTGCGCTTGCCGAAGGCCGAACGTTGTCGTCCGAGGCGGGCGCAATCCGCTCCGCGCAACTGGATGAACTGATGGACCTGATGAGCGCCGAGATCTCGGCCGCCATGGCGGGCCAATCGGTTCGCGCTCTCCTCGTCGGGATGTCGGTAGCCCATCGGCGCGGCGACATCGAGGTCCCCTGGCGGGAGATCGACGCACAGGTCGAAGCCATCCTCCCTGGCCTCTTGGCCGAGCATTCAGAAGCGCAACGCGCCCTGATGGCCTTCGCCTATCGCGACCTCGGCGACGACGAACTCGACCGCTACATCGACTTCCTCAGGACAGCACCGGCACGCCACTTCTACGCCGCTGCGGCCTACGCCGTGGGCCAGATCGCCGCCCGCTCGATGGCCAGCTTCGGCCAGACCCTGGCCGAACGCATGGCGAGCGTGGCGATATAGCGCTAGCGGCCGCCGGTTTCGATCGGCTGCAGCACCTGATCCATCCGCTTCATCAGCGCGGTCATCTCGGTCTCCGGTGGTTCTGGCGTGAAGAACGGCCGCGGCGTCCCCGACGGAAAGGCGCCGAAGGTCTGGAAGAAGTCCACCATGTCCCGCAGCATCGGCATGCGGAACCGCATCATGGAGCCTAGCGCCACGACCGGCTCGATATGGCCGAAACCGTCATAGTATTTCTCCGTGACCCAGTTGCCCTGGCCGCGCAGCTTGGCCGCCAGGGCATGGGAGTTCTCGACGCGCACGATCGGGTCGGTGGTGCCGCTGGCGAGCAGGATCGGGGGCGCCTCGGCCGTCGTCAGGTTGACCGGCTGTGTCCCCTCGGGGTTCGGCGCGCTGCCAAAGGTGTCACGCACCTGATCGTATTCGAAGGGGTAGAAATTGTATGGCCCGGAGATCCCGGCGATGGCCCGGATCGGCATGGTGACGCCGAAGTCGCGCCGGAACGAACCATCGAGCCCCAGCATGACCGCGTTGTAGGCGCCAGCGGAATGTCCCGCGACGAAGAACCGCTTCGGATCGCCGCCATAGCCCTCGATGTTGTCCTGGATCCACTTCATCGCCTCGGCGCAATCGTCGAGGAACTCCGGGTACTTCACCTCCGGCCAGAGGCGATAGTCGGCGATGATGGTGATAAAGCCGGCGGCGGCAAGGGCGCGCCCGGCGAACTCGTACTCGAACTTGTCGCCGGCGCGCCACGAGCCGCCATAGATGAACATCACCACCGGCGACAGCCCACCGGGCTTTTCCGGCCGGTACATATCGAGCTTCTTGCGGGCCCCGTCCGCGTACGCAATATCGGCAATCTTCTCGACCCCCCTGTCCATCGCGTCGGCGACGTTGAAGGGCGAGAAGATCGTCACCGGATTATCGGCCGCGGCAGGCAGACTTGCTGCGACGAAAGCCACCAGGGCGGCGGCGAGCCGCAAGGCGGCGAGAATGGTCTTGGACATGAATGAGGCGGGCCGTGCTAGGTGTTCGGGTCAGTCGCTAGATTGCTCAACAAACTGAAGATTTTGTGGCGCCATGCATGAGTTCTGGCAGAACCTGTCTCCCGCTTCCAACTGGAGTGGACCCCGTTTCACCGGACAGTCGGCGGTTGGGTTTAGGCACTGAGGCGCAGGAACTCGCGTGGTGAGCGGAACTTGAGCCCGGAGTGCGGGTGGACCTCACAGTAATCGTCGATCCATTCTGGCAGCAAGGCCAGGATGGTGTCGGCGTCTGGAAGGATGACGGTCGAGGCGTAGTCCCTTTTCAGGGTTTTGACGAAGGCCTCGGACATGCCATTGCTCTGCGGGCTTCGGACCGGGGTGAAGAGCAGGTCGATGCCCAATGCCGCGGCAACCTGGGCGGTCTGTCTGGCGATATAGGCGCTGCCATTGTCCGAGAGCCACTCCAGTCGATGCGGGACCTTGAGGGTCCGGAAGCGGCGTTCGACAGCCGCGATCATCAGATCACAGACCATCTCGCCAGAGATCCCGGCATTGGCTACGGCCGACCATGCGATGATCTCCCGGTCACAGGCGTCGATGACGAAGACGATGCGCACCACCTCGCCATTGCGGGCATGGATCTCCAGATGATCGGAGCACCAGCGGATGTTGGAGCGCAGGGCAATGACGACGCCGTCGTGGGTGCGGGTGGGCCGCAGAGCCGTATGCTTTTGAAGGGTGAGCCCGTTCTGCTGCATGACCCTGAGGACCCGCTTGGTGTTGACGATGGGCTTGCCCTCCTTGCGCCGCTGCCGGTTGAGCAATGCCGTCACGCGGCGATAGCCATAGGTGGGTCGCTGGTCGATGATCGGGCGCAGTTCGGCAAGAAGAGCCACATCATCGGCCTTCCGATAAGGTCCGCGCGGCTTGGATGGCTTGCTGGCGCGCTCGATCAGGTTGGACCTGGATATGCCAAGTGTGCGGGCAACGGCGCTCATTGGGTATCGTCCTCGGGATTGCTCCACGACAGCAAGGGCGAGGTCCGTTTTTTTGGGCGCGCGAGATCCAGGGCTTCCCTGAGGATCTCGGCCTCCATGGTCTTCTTGCCGAGCATGCGCTCGAGATCGCGCACGCGCTTCTCCAGATCGCGAACCTGGGAAGCGCCAACAACATCTTCATCAGCCTGAACGGCCGCGTGGCCACCTTCGAGCATGCGGCGCTTCCAGGCGAAGAGCTGGGAAGGGGAAATGCCGGCGCGTCGTGCCACGTAGGAAACGCTCATGCCAGGCTGCATGGCTTCCTCCACCAACCTAACCTTCTCGGCAACTGACCAGCGCCGGCGGCGCTGCACGGAGGTGATGACTTCGACCCGTCGGAACGGCTCATCGGGACTCTTGGACATAGTCGTACTCATAGGCGCATGCCTATGCCTTATCGGCTATGCCGACTGTCCGGTCAAAATGGGGTGCGCTCCACCAACCTTCCCCCGGATGGTCCGTTCAAGGACTTCTATCCGGCCGACCTCCCTGACGGCAGCGAACTGCGGCTGCCGATCCGGGTGCTGCCGGACGGCGACCATGCCCTCTGCTCGCTGATCGTCAATCAGGCAGCCTTCCCTGTGGTGGACGCGCTCGCAGCCGATCTTGCCAGCCGCCTCGCCGTATTCGCTCCCGAGGTGATCGTGGGCCTCCCGACGCTCGGCCTCACGCTTGCCGATGCGCTCGCCCGGCGCCTCGGCCATTCTCGCTACCTCGCCTGCGGCACGTCGCGGAAGTTCTGGTACGACGATGCGCTGAGCGTTTCAGTGAGCTCGGTGACAACTTCGGCGGAGAGGCGACTATATCTCGACCCAAGGATGCTGCCGCTGCTCGAGAGCCGGCGGGTCGTGCTGGTCGATGACGTGGTCAGCACCGGACGATCCATTGTGGCTGGACTGGCACTGCTTCGTGCGGCTGGCGTGACGCCTGTCGCCGTTGGTTGCGCCATGCTGCAATCGCAGCGCTGGCGCGATCAGCCGGAGCTGGCCGGGTTAGGTGAGCGTCTCGTCTCGGTGATCGCGTCGCCTCGGCTCCGCCGCACCGACGTCGGGTGGGTACCGGA
>Ga0247838_1001740_pt1 | contig 29918 bp, 38 predicted proteins | sample LaCruzMarch2015__5_FD_189097 | JGI IMG/M metagenome (GOLD analysis project Ga0247838, IMG submission 189097) | Freshwater microbial communities from meromictic Lake La Cruz, Castile-La Mancha, Spain - LaCruzMarch2015_15m | ecosystem: Environmental > Aquatic > Freshwater > Lake | place: Spain... | reverse complement strand
CTGGAGACACCAAGAGTGCCGAGTTGTATCTAAAGGCTACAGGTCAGATGCCCAATGCCGCACAACAAATTAATATTAAATCAGAGACCTCAGTTAAAGAGTTATCAGATGATGACTTGCAAGCCATGATAATAGAAATTTCGCAAAAGAAACAACCGACTTTTAATATTACTAAAGTAGAAGAGGAAGAAGAATAACAGTGCGTGCAGTGTGCTATACTGGGGACAATTCAACGAAAGGATTGTACATGCCAAAAAAGCTAAACTCAGGTTTAACTGCATCGCAAAAAATGCAAGAATTATTAAACAAAAAAATTGTTCTATCAAATGATTGTTGGACAATTGATACACATAACAATGGAAATGGTTATAGAAGATTTGAAATTAAGATAGACGGCAAAAGAATCAAATACTATATGCACATTGAGTCTTATAAAGTACATAAGGGAGAAATTCCAGAAGGACTGTACGTACGTCATGTTGTATGCAATAATCCAGCTTGCTTCAATCCTGAGCATTTAGAAGTCGGCACGCAAAAAGACAATATGCAAGATGCTGTAAAAGCAGACAGACAAGCAAAGGGAACCAAAATCCCGCAATCAAAACTCAATGAAAAAAAAGTCTTAGAAATAAGAAAGTTATACACCGAAGGAATGAAACAAAAGGAATTAGCCAAAATGTATGGCGTTAACTCAACAAATATAAGTTATGTAGTTAACAAGAAAACGTGGGGGTGGTTGTAATTCGCGCGGTTTGGGCTTACTACGAGTCTAGCTCAATTCAGAGCAGGTCGAACTCTAATATGGTGCGTGCCTTTAATACTTTAAAGCGTGAGCTTACTCGTCAACGAGATGCTTTACTTATGGACCACCAGCAAGAAGATGTTATTTCTGGCGGGCTTGCTAATACGATACAGTTTCACTATTTGTTGATTGCCGACACTAGTGAGATGTCATCTACAACTACTGTTTCAGCTGCAGCTACTTTTGATGCCAATCAAGGTGCCACAGGAACAGCAGAAGTTTATTTCGAACCAAGAAGAGATTTTCGCGACCCGGGTCGTGGATTCTGATGTATAATATAACAATGGAACCATATCTTTCAACTTCATTTAAGAACGTTTGCGGATTATATAAAATATCAATTGGACCAAAATTTTATTATGGTTCATCAAAAAATTTGTACAACCGTGCCTACCAACATGTTCCAGAACTGCGTTCTAATAAACATAAAAATCCTTATATGCAAAAAGCATACAACAAATATCAAGAAGTAAAATTTGAAGTTATTGCAATATGTGAAATAGAACAACGTAGAGAATTAGAACATAAATTACTGCAAAATGTTAAAAAGGATACACACTGCATGAATCTTACTTATCGCACAGAGGGACCGTCTGATGTAAAATGGTCAAAAGAAGCTCGCAAAAATATGTCTAAAAAAATGAAAGGAAATACAAACGGTCGTTTTGGTAAAGGCATTAAAAGAACAATGTCTAACAAAGGTAGGGCAAAACAAATTGCTTCCATAAGTATTCCCTTGAGTGTTACCGATGAAAATGGAAATACAACAATTTATTCTAGCGTTAAAGAAGCGTATATTTATTTAGGAGTACCGGAAAGAACTATGCATGATTGGTTAAGACTACCTAATAGACCAAGAAAATCTTATAAAAAATACAATTTTTCTTATGTAGGGGTGATATAATTTGGCGGTCATCATCCAAGTCCGTAGAGACACTGCAAGCAACTGGACATCTGCTAACCCAATTCTTCTTGCCGGCGAATTAGGACATGAGTACGATACCGGTAAGATGAAAGTCGGAGACGGCTCAACTAACTGGAATGGTTTACCGTATCTTACCCAGAACACAGGCCCTACAGGTTCAACGGGCGCAACGGGTCCAACAGGTGCAACAGGAGCCACTGGTGCTGCGTCCACCGTCACAGGACCCACGGGTGCTACAGGACCCACGGGTGCTACGGGTGCTACAGGCTCAACGGGTGCTACAGGTTTGACTGGCTCAACAGGCTCGACTGGTGCTACAGGCTCTACAGGAGCTACGGGTGCAACGGGCGCAGCTAGCACTGTTACAGGACCCACGGGTGCTACAGGCTCTACTGGCGCTACTGGTGCTACAGGTGCCACTGGCCCAACAGGACCTACTGGTGATGCCTCGACCGTAACTGGACCGACTGGACCAACGGGATTTACTGGTCCAACAGGCCCTACTGGTGATGCCTCGACAGTAACTGGACCAACGGGTCCAGCTGGTGATACAGGCCCAACAGGACCTACTGGTGATGCCTCGACCGTAACTGGTCCAACAGGCCCTACTGGTGATGCCTCGACCGTAACTGGACCAACGGGTCCAGCTGGTGATACAGGCCCAACAGGCCCAACAGGAGCTGCATCCACCGTAACTGGTCCAACAGGTCCAACAGGAGCAGGTGGAGCTTTCGATGGGTTCACTGAAACTGGACCAACTGGCACAATAGGAACTAACGCCAACACCGCATACGGTGCTGCGGCAATGAACGAAACAGGCCCAACAGGCGCCAATAACGTTGCGATTGGTTTTAACGCACTCAATGCAGTAAATACAGGCGCTAAAAACATTGCTGTTGGTTCTAATGCACTTGCTTTGTTAACCAGTGGCGTAGAAAACGTAGCTATTGGTAATGGTGCAATGGATGCAATGGTTACTGGAACTAACAACACAGCAGTTGGTGCTGATGCACTTGGCGCTAACACAATTGGTTCTAACAACGTAGCAATTGGTCGTGTAGCGCTTTCCAAACAAACAACAGGTGCATCAAACACAGCAGTTGGTGCAGACGCACTTCGTGAATTAGTTCATACCTCTCTCAGCAACACAGCAATTGGTCGCAACGCGCTTGCCAGCTTAACAACTGGAAGTGGTGCAAACTTAGCAGTTGGTAGTCAAGCATTCCAGAATGCAACAAGCATGAGCACAAGTACTGCCGTTGGTGTTGGCGCTGGATTTTACTCATCAACTGGTTTTAATAACGTTTTTGTTGGAACTCAAACTGGCCTTAGCATTACTACTGGAAATCGTAACATAGCAATTGGCCACAACGCATTAACTAATTCAACATTTTCTGCTACCAACACTGCAAGTAACAACACTGCAATCGGGGATGGCGCACTAAGAGAAATTACAACTGGTGGCCAAAACATAGCAATTGGCACTAATGCCTCAGGTAAACTAACAACTGCTTTTGAGACTGTAGCAATTGGCAACAACGCGTTATTTTCAGAAACAACTGCTAATCGTGCAATTGCAATCGGCCAATTTGCATTAGAAAATGCTAATGGAGCTGGTGTAAACATAGCGATAGGTTCAGAATCTGGTAGAGCATTAACAACTGGCGGTGACTCACTATTGCTTGGATTTCAAGCAGGACTTAGTATAACTACCGGCTTTGCAAACTTAGCATTTGGTAACCAAGCACTAAAGTCTGTAACTACTCAAAGCGGTTTAATTGCAATTGGTGGACGTTCTTTAGAATTTAACACTGGTGACAATAACCTTGCTATTGGCGTTCAAGCACTCGGGGCTAACACTACTGGAAATGACAACGTAGCAATCGGTTATCGAACAATGCTTGCAAACACTGTTGGTAGTAGAAACGTAGCAATTGGTTCCAACCTAATGCAAGTTAATACAACCGGAGACGAAAACATTGCACTTGGTATTCAAACACTTGAAGATAATACAACTGGTGGCCAAAACATTGCTATTGGCACTCAAGCACTTCAAAATAACATAACTGGTACTCGAAACGTAGCACTTGGACTTCGACCACTTCAAAATAATACAGTTGGAACTGACAACTTAGCAATCGGTAATCAGGCACTTCAAAATAATACAGTTGGAACTGACAACTTAGCAATCGGTAATCAGGCACTTCAAAATAATATAACTGGAACTGACAACATAGCGTTAGGTAATCAAGCACTCAATGCAAACACAACCGGTTCTAACAACGTAGCAATTGGGACCGCAGCACTTGAGGATAATACGGCAAGCAGTAACGTTGCGATTGGTTTGAATGCGTTAAAAGAAAATACAAGTGGAACATCTAATACTGCATTAGGCGCAGGCGCACTACAAGCAAATACAACTGGCGCACAGAATATGGCATTGGGCAACGGTGCTGGACTCGCAGTAACAACTGGCACCAAAAATACAATAATTGGAACTGAAACTGGTCAAGACTTAACAACAGGTTCTAACAATACTATTATTGGTTTTGAAGCAGAGCCAACATCTGCATCAGTATCTAATCAGATAACACTTGGTGACGCAAACGTTACAAACTTTAGAGTTCCTGGTGTTGGTTTTGATGTTGATACAAACCGCGCATCAGTAACAGGTTATGCTAAAGTTTCTGAGTACTATGCATCAACTGCACCAGTAGTAAAGACAGCAGACTTTACTTTAGCTGATACAGAAAACTGGCTTATTAATGATAAATCAGGTACAGACTGTGTAGTGACTTTGCCATCTGGTTCAGAATACATTGGACGTTTTGTAACATTTCAAAATCATTCAAACCATAAAATTGTTTCAGCTTCAAGCAATGTTATTGCAGCTGACGGTGGCGCAGCACAAACAGACATTTGTAAAGCTGTTGCAGGAACTTTTGCTACCTGTGTATATGATGGCACCAACTGGTACATCATGGCATCAAACGTTTAATTAAACCTACGAAGGAAATAATAAGGAGAAAAATGTTAGATTTTAACATTGAAGATATAAGTCCAGAACAAAAAGCAGATAATGATGTTGCGGTAATGCATCATAGTGTTGCGGTAATACGTGATAATATTACAGGGTGCACCCACTCAGCAGAAGAACATGACAACGTTAAGCGCAACTTAAGTCATCTTGAAATAATGCTTGCAAAAGAACACATTATAAATCATTCATCAGATAAGTCCGAGTTCTATTCGGCAATAGTACTGGGCAAAGAACATTTGGCGTAATGCAATTAGAAGACCTAGTTAACGAGTACAACTATCGCAAATGCCGTGGTCCAGAGGACGCAAGCACCAAACAATTAGTTGATGCATTTGACTTCTTTTGTGCTAACTATGTATTTATTAAACATCCAAACAAAGGCCGCATACAATTAAATCTAAGACCCGCACAAAAACAAGCAGTAGAAGCATGGATAGAAAACAGATACTCAATCGTATTAAAATCACGTCAGATAGGATTCTCTACTCTGGCAGCGGCGTACTCTTTTTGGTTATGTTTCTTTTGGCCAGACCGTTTCATCGTTATGTTGTCAAAGACGGAAAGAGAAGCAACAAAGCTTCTAGCTAAGTCTAAATATATCTACAAGTTCTTGCCAGATTGGTTAAGATTATCAGGTCCAGAGTTAATGCAAAACAACGTTCTTAAAATGGCGTTTGCTAATGACTCAGTAATTGAATCAATGCCATCTGCCAATGAGCCTGCCAGAGGTGAATCGGTGTACTTGGCTATAATCGACGAGATGGCTTTCTTACCTAACCCAGAAGAAGCCTGGGCATCAATAGAGCCAATTGCAGACGTAGGTGGTCGAGTCATCTGTCTGTCTACCGCCAAAGGTGAAGGCAATATATTCTTCCAGCTGTGGCAAGGGTCACAGAACAATACAAATAGATTTAAAGGTATATTCTTTCCATGGTCAGCTAATGGTGACCGTGACCAATCTTGGTATGATGCACAAGCCGCAGAACTACCACCGTGGCAGCTGCATCAAGAATACCCATCAAATCCAGAAGAAGCCTTTATTCGTTCTGGTAGACCAGTCTTTGACCTTGATTGTTTAAATAGATGTCAAATAGCTTTTCCAAAAAAAGGTTATAATAAAAAACTATCAGACATGAGAAATTCATACATGTTTGACCCAGACGGCGGACCATTGTCGATATGGCAAGTCCCGCAAGCTGGTGCTAGATATGTAATAGGTGCCGACGTTGCTGAAGGCTTAGCTAGAGGTGACTACTCTTCGGCACATGTAATTGATGCCAAGTCTGGTGTGGTTGTAGCCCACTGGCACGGGCACGTAGACCCGGATAAATTTGGTGAAGAAGTATTATATGCACTAGGCTTTTTTTACAATGAAGCATTAATTGGTGTAGAGTCTAATAACCACGGTTTAACTACACTAACTGCTTTAAATAAGTCAGGTTATATTAATATTTACCGTCAGCGTAGATTAAATCAACGCAATCCAGAAGTAAGCGAAACAATGGGTTGGCGCACAACAACATTAACTAAACCATTGGCAATAGATGAACTTAGTGCTAACTTAAGAGATGGAGTACTAGACCTAAGGTGTGAATTTACGGTGGCTGAACTTAAAACCTTTGTTAGAGACGACAACGGCTCAACCCATGGCTCACCCCATGACGACCGAGTTATGAGCTTTGCAATAGCCAACCAAATGCTTAAATACGTATGGTTACCAGAATATAAAGCAAAAACAGACGCACCCTTTGGCACCCTAAACTACTTTGCTTCAACCATTAAGAAAGAACCAAAAAAGAAAGAACGTTATTATATAGGTGAGTTTAATTTTCATAATGATAAGATGTAATACTTTTACCTACTATTAGGAGAGTTATGGCAAAATGTAACACCTGTGATGTAGAATTAAGCACAGATAATGACCTTAAGCGCAATATTTGCTTCAAATGCCATGTTAAGGGCATTAAATTTGGCTTTAGGGGTGTTGAGTATGGGCAAAAATCCTGGAACAACTCAACTATAAGAGAGACTCAAAGGATGTATGAATCAATGCCAAACGTAGAAAAAGTCTCCACAAGGAAAGAACTCATCTAGCATGGAGTGGCTGGTCCCTATTGTTGTTGCCGTTATAGGAGGACCTTTGGTAGTTGTAGTCCAAAAGCTTAGAAGCGAAAACACCAGCCAACACGCAGAGTCAAGAGATTTGCTTCATAAGGTAGCTTACAAGGTTGATATGGTAGATGAAAAATTAGATAACCACCTGTCCTGGCATCTTCATAGAACAAGGAAGAAAAAGAATGAAGATAAATAAATATAAATTTCCTAAATTAAAAGCCGTAAAAAAACCAAAGAAAATAAAAACAGTACAATTCAAAACCAAAAAAGGAAAGAAAAACAAATGATAAACAAAAAAGGCAAACCAAAATTTGGTATTATGGTTGCTGTTACTGAAACGCCAATGGGTGCAGCTTATAAAAAAGCGTTATCATCAAAGCAAAAAAAGATTGCCGAAGCAGCAAATCCTAAAGATAAAATAACTGGTGCTGACTTTAAAGCACTTAAAAAAGGAAAGAGAAAATAAATGCAAACTTACACATCTACTCTAACAAGTGCTTCGGTTGAAAGAACTTTTGCTGTTTCAGATTACTCAGATGCAGTTATTAGACTTTCTGGAATTTGGGATGGTAACATAGAATTCTATGCAACCAACACAGGAACAACTTATACTGCAATTGCAGTGCAAGAACTAGAGAGCACAAACTGGACTACAGCTGTTACATCAGAAGCTGGTTCAAGCCCATCATCTGAAGTATGGACTGGAAGAGTTCCAGTTGCAGGTTTAACTACTCTTGTTGTTAAATCAGCATCTGGTTTTGTTGGCAACGTAGACATTGTTGTTACAGCTGTATCTAACACAAACGCTAGATAATGCCCGCTAATCCAAATTATCCAGCACTGCCGTCAACAACAAAAAAGAAATATATACCAGCGAGGAAAAAGAAAAATGGCAACAAAAAGAAAAAGCGTTAAAGAAGTTTGGGAAAAGCCAAGACCAAAGTCATTAGGCAAGCCTAAGAAACTTACACCAGCACAAAAGGCATCAGCTAAAGCTGCAGCTAAAAAAGCAGGACGCAAGTATCCAAATCTCGTAGACTCAATGAGAGCAGCTAAAGGTAAATAGTGGCTAAAAAACTTACCGTTGCGCAAAAGTATAGTCAATTAAAAAAACATACGGAAAATGCTGGTATGAAAGTTATGGAGAAAGACGGCAAGATTGTCGTATCTCGCAGAAAGAAAAAATAATGGCTAAGACTCCTGCATGGCAAAGGTCAGAAGGCAAAAACCCTAAAGGTGGCTTAAATGCTAAGGGGCGTGCATCTTATAAAGCCGAAACTGGTGGAACACTAAAACCACCTGTGTCTGCTAAGCAAGCTAAGAAGTCCCCCAAAGCTGCCGCAAGAAGAAAATCATTTTGCGCAAGAATGGGTGGAGTAAAAGGTCCAATGAAGGATTCAAAAGGAAGACCAACTCGTAAAGCGTTGGCTCTAAAGAAATGGGACTGCAAATGAATCGTTTTTACGATAAAGTAAATAAAACAAATTCTTGTTGGCTATGGACAGGTAGTTTAACTAAATATGGTTATGGTAAAATTAATATCAATAAAAAATATATAAGTACTCACCGACTGTCGTGGGAATTGGTTAATGGAAAAATTCCAGAAGGAATGCATATTTGTCATACTTGTGACGTTCGTTCATGCGTTAATCCAGAACATTTATTTTTAGGAACACCTAAAGATAACGCCGTAGATAGAGAACAAAAGGGTAGAAGCAACAGCCAAGGATACAAGACTAATGCTCGTCGTATTACAGAATGCAGGTATGGTCACAAAGATATTTATGTAGATTCAAAAAACGCTCGTCGTTGCAGAACATGTAGAAATCAACAAAGTCAAAAAAGATATTACATTAATAAACAAGAGGATTGTTAGATGGCTCGCCAAAGTAATTTAGATAAATTATCAACATATAGAGGTAACATAGACTACTCTCAACGCTGGCGTCAAAACGAAGGTTACGATAATCTTTGGCAGCGTATGATTAACTTGTATCGTGGTCGTCAATATCGTGGTCAGGCAACAGGCGACCGTTTGCTTGTCAACATTGCATTCTCAACAATCAACACATTGGCACCTGCCGTTTCTATTGGTCGTCCAAAAATCAATGTCAATCCACGCAAACCACAAGATGCCGACAAAGCAATAGTAACAGAATCAATCATCAACTATTGGTGGGGGCATTATGGATGTCAAAAAGAATTTCAACGTGCCGTTAAAGATTACCTTATACTTGGGTATGGCTGGGTTAAAACTGGGTATCGCTTTGTTGAAGAATCCAAAGCTGACGATATAGAATATACAGCTGATGACCTGGCAACTAGAGAACCTGCTGATGACGTCGAGGCAACAACAATCATCAGAGAAGATAGACCATTCTTAGAACGTGTTGACCCGTTTGAAATGTTTATTGACACGGACGCTTCAACAATGGAAGATGCACGTTGGATTGCTCAGCGCACACGTCGCACGCTAAAAGACGCCAAAGCAGACAAGCGTTATGATGCCGCCGCAAGAAAAGAACTAAGTCCTTCAGGCTATCAAAAGTATGGCACTCAAGGAACTGGCTACATGTCAGCTCAAGCATCACAAAACGCCAATCCAGAAAACGCTTATTGTGATATATATGAATATTATAATATTGATACTGGTGAGATGAGCGTGTTCTCTGATTCGGGTGGAGACAAGTTTTTAATTAAACCAACACAGATGCCATACGCCTTTGGTCACCCTTTCTTCATGTTGCGTAACTATGACATCCCTGGATTCTTTTATCCAATGGGAGAACTTGAAGCAATTGAGCCATTGCAATACGAATTAAACGAAACTCGTACACAAATGATGTTGCACAGAAAGCGTTATAGCCGTAAGTGGTTGTTCCAAGAATCAGCATTCGATGATGATGGTCGTCAGGCTTTAGCATCAGACGAAGATAATGTTATCGTTCCAGTCAAGTCTGGCGAAAGCTTGGCCAATGTAGTTGTACCAATGCCAGCGCTAATCAACCCACCTGAATTTTATAATCAGTCAGCTTTAATTCAAAATGACATTGACCGTGTATCTGGCGTATCTGAATACCAGCGTGGTGCAATTCCAGAAACAACTAGAACTGCCCGTGAAGCATCAATTATTGCTGAAGCAGGCAATGCTAGAGTCGCAGAAAAGCTAGTTGCAATAGAAAATGGCATAGCAGCATGTGCTTCTAATCTTATAATGCTAGCTCAACAGTTTATGACTGGAGAGCAAACTGTAAGAATAGTAGGCACAGAAGCAGCTCCAGTATTCTTAACATTTGACAAAGATTATATTAGCGGTGAATTTGATTACACAGTTGAGGCTGGTTCTACCGCTCCTCGCAATGAAGCTTTCCGTAGAGATATGGCACTACAAATAGTTTCAGCAATGCAACCATTTGCCCAGGCAGGACTTGTAAACCTACCAAAACTAGCAGAGTACGTGTTGTCGCAAGGATTTGGAGTAAAAGACCCAGGTTCATTCTTACAACAAGCTCCACCACCTCAAGCTCCTGAAGGTATGACTCCAGACCAAGCAGCTTTAGAAGGTCAAGGTTTACCACCTGGCATGACACCAGACCAAGCAGCTTTAGAAGGTCAAGGTTTACCACCTGGCATGACACCAGACCAAATGGCAACAGAAGTTCCACCAGGTTTAATTGCAGGAGCAGGTGCTCCAATCCAAGGTCCAGGTGCCCAACCAGGCGCAGGTGCGTTGCCAGCAAGTATACAAAGTCTCCCACCAGAAGTAATTCAAGCATTATTATCAGGTGGACAGTAAAAATAATGTAATGAACTTCCCTATAATATAGGGAGATAGAAAACCCAATAGGAATAACCAAAGAAGGATAGGACTCCAACAATGACAGATGATAATAATATTGCTAACCCTGAAAACGTAGTTGACCCCACAGAAAGTGGACAAGTTGATGAAGTGACAGAGGTCACAGCAGAAACTCCAGAACAAGAACAAGAACTTTTTGACTATACAGAGATTAGCGATAAATTCGTTAAACTCCAAGTAGATGGCCAAGATGTAGTTGTTCCAGTTAAGGAGGCTTTAGCTGGGTACCAGCGTCAAGCGGATTATACCCGCAAGACACAAGAACTCAGCGAACAAAGAAAGCAAGTACAGTTTGCTACAACCTTAGCAGAATCTCTGCAACAGGACCCAGCAGGCACCTTGCAGGCGTTAAACCAGCATTATGGTATAAAGACTCCAATCCAAAACCAAGAGGTTGAAGAAGAGTATTTAGACCCAGCTGAAAAACAACTTCGAAACTTAGAACAACGCATCGCAAGCTTTGAACAACAAAAAGCAATGGATGAGTTGACTAGGACTATCGATTCTTTGCAAGGCAAGTACGGTGATGACTTTAACGCAGATGAAGTCGTAGCCAAGGCACTAGCAACAGGGTCAAACGATTTAGAGGCAGTCTTTAAGCAGATTACTTTCGATAAAGTTTACTCTAAAGCTTCGGAAGCTACTAAAAAGCTTTTAGAAGAACAGTCTAGAGTCGAGGCAAAACGTTCAGCATCCGTGGTTTCTGGTGGCTCTGCCAACAAAAACACAGTCGGCGCCAAAGCTGCTAAACCAACGTCAGTCTTTGAAGCTTATGAACAGGCCAAAAAGACACTCAACTTATAAACCCACAACAAGGAGAATAACATGGCCGGTAATCCCGACTTTAATTCACTGTTGTCCACTACGCTGCAGAACTATCAGCCGACGTTAGTAGATAACATTTTCAAGGACCTAGTCCTTCTTAACCACCTCAACACAGCGGGACGAGTTCGCGTTGAAGAGGGTGGTACACAAATCATCGAACCATTGATGTACGCCGTTAACGATACCGTTGCAACGTACTCAGGTTATGATGCAATTGACCTTACCCCACAGGAAGGCATCTCAGCCGCAGAATACGACTGGAAGCAGATGGCTGCTTCTATCGCAATCAGCGGTATTGAAGAAGCAAAGAACCGTGGCACCGAGGCAATTATCAAACTGCTCAATGCAAAGATAATGCAAGCTGAAATGTCACTGAAGACAACGCTCAACGAGCAACTCTTCGGTACACCAAGCGTTGCACCAGCAGGTCCTGACTTCAACGGTTTGGGCAACATCATCGGAACCCAGAACAACACAGTCGGTGGCATTGATGCATCGACCAACTCGTTCTGGAATCCAACCCAGGCAACAAGCATGGGCGCAACTCTTGCGCTTACAACCATGGCTGATGTGTACAACCGTGCCTCAAAGGGCTCAGATGTTCCTGATTTAATTATCACGAACACTAGCTTGTTTGAAAAGTACGAGTCACTGTTGACGAACCAAGTTCGTTACCAGGACGTTGCAAAAGCCAATGCTGGTTTCCAAAACTTGATGTTCAAGCAAACACCAATCGTGTTTGACCTTCAGCTGGCCGTTGACGCAACTGATGCGCCAATGTACTTCCTTAACACGAAGTACCTCAAGCTTACCGGCTTGAATGGCTATTGGTTCAAGACCACGGAATTCATGAACGGCACTGTAGCTGGCGTAGACGCCCGTTACGCCCTCGTGTTGGCCTATGGTCAGTTGACTTGCAGCAACCGTAATCGTCAAGGTTTCTTAACCGCTGACGCGTGATAAATTTCGTTGGTGGGGGAAGTTTAAAGGCTGTCATCCTTCGGGCAGCTCTTCCTCCACCTGCGATTATAATAAAAACAAACAAACTCTAATTAATAAAAACATTAGTTAGGTATCTGCCGAAAGGCAAGGAGACATACAACTATGGTAACGAAAAATAAATTCATTGTAGAACGCACCAACGTTCTTGCAGCCGACGTAACACTCGGAACCACATACGCAGCACTTGATGCTGGTGACTTTGGTTGGTATGGCAAAGCTGGCGAAACTTACGAGTTTTCAGCCAACGTTGTCTATGATGCAGACGGTGCAACAGAGGGCGCAGCCTTTTCAGTAACATCGGCTACAACGCCAACAGCAATTCAGTTCGTTTCAGTCTATCCATTGAGTGCTACGACTGAAACCAAAACACAGTGCGTTGCAGTTGATACTCCAGACCACGGAACATCTTCAGTTGATGGATTGAACACAGCCCAAGTATTTGGCGTTGTTACACCATCGGCAGACGGTTTCATTGGAGTAAGTGGCGTTGCTGAAAATGCAGCCAAGATTACTGCAAAGGGCGGACTTTCAACTCTGTCATGGAAGCGCATATTTGTTGGCGATAACCAATAATAATTGCAAACAAGATACGTGCCGCCAGGGGGAAGGACCCTTGGCGGCATGTTCTACTTAGAACACTATTTTTACGAAGGAGAAACAATATGAATAAAGAAACACAAAGCTCAGGTCAAGGACTAGCAGGCACACAGCCTTATGGCTCTGTACAAGGCGCACGTCACATTGGTAATGCTCGTTCCGATTATCACGGTAAAGGTGTAGAGGTTGCTCCTCCATCTGGTGTTGCATTTGGCGGCGTGCACTACAAGAATGGCCTATGCCAAGCAATGAATTCAAAAGAAGAAGAATGTAAAGCACCAAAAGCAAAAGGTACAGATTATTGTATCGGTCATCTTAATGGCCTTAAAAAGATGGGCGAGAATCAAGACGCAGCCTTAGACCCCAAAGAATAAGGAGTTTTAAATGGCTATAAATTTTTCTAATCCCAATTTAACACTAGGACAAATGCGTACTTTTGTCGGTGAACTTTCTGACTTAGATATTGGCCTTGATGAAAACGACGACATATCAACTGATTTAGTTAATGGTTTTATCAAAGAGGGTTTTCAAAAGATTGTAGCTTTAAGTAATCGTTATCCCTTTTATCAATCAACATATGGTTTTACTACAACTGTAAACCAAAGAGCTTATGGTAGTTTTGGTAGAATTTTACCATCGATAGCAACAGTATCAATAACTGATATTCAACAATTAATTGCGGTAGTCAATAATACTGATGGCGGCAATTCCTTAATATATCTTGACCAAGCAAGATGTGAATCAATTTGGGTTGGAACTTCTGACCAACCAGAAACACCCGCATACTTTTCTATATGGGCTAATCAATTAAATCTTTGGCCAAAACCAGACCAAGTCTACAGTATGACTATTCGTGGTTTTAGAATTCCAAGTTTAACTTGGTTTCAAGATGAAAACTTACCAATAGACATTGACCCGCAAATGCAATTGCCGTTAGTAAATTATGTTATGGCTCGTATCTTTCAGTTTCAAGAAGATACAGAAATGGCAAACGAATACATGCGAGGCTTTGAAAAAGCAGTTGCTATTATTCAAGGTCAACTTACCGCACCATCGAGCAATAGACAATTAATTATGTCAGGTGGACTGCAACTTCAAGCTTACGACTTTGCGCCGTTTAGTTCAGGAATGAGAGTAATACCAGGCAGTCCATATCCTGGAGGAATAGCTCTATAATATGGCACAAATTCTTTTTGACCAAAAAAGGGACTTTACTGGCGGATTAAACTTTCGTGCAGACCAGTTTCAGTTAAAAGATAATGAATCTCCTTTTGTACTAAACCTTGACGTAGACCCACGTGGTGGCGTTTTTTCACGTGCCGGGTACAAAAAAAAGCATCCAACACAAGTAAGTGGAAACTGGAAACCAAAAGGTTTATTTAACTATAAAGATGTTTCTTCGCCAAGAATAATATTAAATACTGGTAAAGATGGCGCAACAAATGGTAAAGTGTATCAATCATCTGGTTCAGACTTTTCAACAATTGAGTATGCGGTTGCAACTGACATTGCAGTAGAGTCAACCAACGGCGCAAGCGTTACACAATATCTTGATACAATATATATAGCAGTCGGCAAAGATGCTAGTCAGATGTTTAAGTATAATGCCGGCGATGCTTATGCTGTTGCGCTTACTGCATCTGGTCCAACGTTTCAGCCTTATCAAACTCCAGTTGGTGGCTTTATGCCAAGGTCAGAACTTGTTAGGGCTCACGCAAACAAACTGTTTTGCGCTAATACAAAAGAACTAAACAACGATGCTACACCAACACTAGAAGACCATCCTAATAGATTGCGTTGGTCGCACGAAAATAGACCAGAAGATTGGTTTCAAGACGACTATATAGATATCATTGCTGGTGGTGATGGCATAACGGGATTAGCAATAGTTGACGGCCAGTTGTTAATATTTAAACCTGAAGCAGTGTATCTATTAATGGGCTACGATGCTGACTCATTTCAGCTTGTAGAGTTATCAACAAACGTTGGAATCAAATATCCACAACACGTAGTTGAAGGAAATAACGGAGCATATTTCTTTAGTTATCCACAAGGCGTAATGTTTTATAATCGCAATGGTATTCAAGATTTATTTAGTAGATTAAAACCGATAATAGACACAAACAGAGTTAATGCTCAAAAACTAGACGTATTAACTATGTCATATGTCAATGATAGAATGTGGATGTCAGCTCCTTTTGACATTGAAAATACTGGCACCGCAGTTGATTATTCTAATATGAACTTTATATTTGACCCGTCAATTGGCCAAAGTGGCGCATTCACCATGTATCAATCGGCATCATTTGCAAATGCCGCAACACCATCTGCAATAGCACCATATGGTTTATTATCGGGAATAGATTGGAATGATTCAACTGGTGACATCTGGCATTTGTTAATTCACCCAGATGAAAATTTTAAATATGTTATGTATGTAGATGAATTTGAAGCTTCTAATAATATTCCGCAAAATGTAAACGATGACATCTTAGAAGGTGATGACCTTGGAGACTTTACAACCAACTTTACCACTCCGTGGTTTTATGATGACCGCTACGTGCAAAATAAAACGTTTGTAAGAAACCTTTATGTTGTACGTTCTGTTGATGAAACTACACAAATAGTAGTAAATGTTTATCATGACTTTAATAGCGATAAAAAAGTAACATCTCATACTCTTGATTTAAATCCAATTGCAGACGGCGGAATATATGGAACTGGATTATTTGGAACAGCAGAATTTGGTTCAAGTGACCTAAAAGAAGGAATACAACGAGGTGGTAGACTTAAAAGGGCGAAGTCTGTACAGTTAGAATTTTTAGGTCCCTTAGGTAACACTACCGATACGATTGGTAGACAATGGGGTATTAACTCAATTGCATTTAAATACAAGAGAAGAAAAGTAAGAAGCCAAAAATAGTATGCTAAAATCTTTCTCTATGACAAAAGATATTAGCAGAATATGCAACAAAATAAGGAGTTCGAAATAATATGGCAACATTAAATATTCCCAATTCATTTGCTAACGGTCAGGTAATCGATGCACCAGAAATGAATGCAAACTTTACCGCAGTAAAAAACTTTGCAGAAGGATTATCAACAGGTGCAAACTTTGACGCTGGAGCAATCAACACAGAAGATATTGCAGCAACTGCTATTACAGCTGCCAAGATTGCTACAGGCGCCGTAACTAGTGCTAAAATTCAAACCTCAGTAAGCTTAACTACGCCAATACTTGGTGTTGCTACGGGAACTTCATTAAATTTGACTGGCAACGTAATTGCGCACTCTGCACCAACTCCAATTGTTGGCGCTTATACATTTCAATTAACAGATGACGGAACAATAATTGAAAAGAATGATGCTTCTGGCGTTAACGTTACAATACCACCAGAGTCATCCGTGAACTTCGCTAACGGAACACAGATAGTAGTAATTCAAACTGGCGCAGGACAAACAACATTTGTTGCTGGTTCAGGTGTAACATTAAACGGAACACCAGGATTAAAACTACGTGCACAATGGTCTTCGGCAGTTTTGATTAAAAGGTCATCCAACAGTTGGGTAGTCTTAGGAGACTTGGCAGCCTAATGCTAATAAACGTAATTGCAGGTAGCGGTGGTGCTCCAGGAACACCAACCATTGGAACCGCCACAGGCGGCAATGCTCAGGCAACTGTTGCATTTACGGTGCCATCTTACACGGGTAAGGGTGGTGCTGTAACTTACCGTGCAATATCAACTCCAGACAACGTTACTGCTACTGGTTCAGCATCTCCAATTACTGTAACTGGTTTAACAAACGGCGTATCTTATACCTTTCAAGTTAGAACAGAAACATCTTACGGCGCAAACAGCGAATACTCTGCAGCATCTAACTCGGTAACTCCGGCAGTTCCACCTGTCGTTCCTCCAGTGGTGCCGCCAGTTACTCCACCCGTAACACCTCCTGTAACACCGCCTGTTACACCGCCAGTTACTCCACCAGTAGACCCATGTGCAGGAATTAACTGTAATGATTATGGTGCACCTCCTGGTGGTGCGTGGGTGTATCAATACAGTTACAACCAATGCATTCCGCAAATTTGCGGTGACCGTTATGGTGACTGGGAGGCATACTTTACAAGCGACGGATGTTGTTCATACGGATTATTCGTCGGTTGTAACTACGGACTGCCAAACGATTGTTTGGGTTAATTACGAATAGATAAACGAAGGAGCAATATGCAACAACAGATACAACCGATACCGAACATTGACCCAACGACGCTTATACCATTCGCCTTTGTTTGTGACGGAGAGGTCGCTTTCATGATGCGCATTCCGCCACAAAACGAACATTTCATTGCTGTATTGCAGTCTAATCCAGTAATCGTCCAATATCCAAAGAACGCCGACGTGCAGATGGGCGACAGATACGTCAACGGAGAATTCGTAAAACCATGACCTCGGCTTGGCAAAAATATAAAGAAAAGTTAGGCGATACAAAACCTTGGGACATGTTAAATCCAAATGCCCCAAAGGTTACAGAAGACATAGAAAGCACACGAATGTCATTGTGCATGGATTGTCCTGAATTAATTAAGGCAACCAAACAGTGCAAGCAGTGTGGATGTTTTATGAACATGAAAGTTAAACTAGAAAAAGCAACATGCCCAATCGGTAAATGGTAATGTTAACAAAAGAAATTTTATTTGAACTGCCAGAAGTCTTATCTGAACCAAAGATAATTAAAAACTTCTTTCCAGAACACATGCTCGACCGTGTTAAGAAAACGGTTGCAGAAACTGGAATGGGTACGGACAAAGTAGAGTTTCATACCATGCTTGCCAGATGGGAAGCACCAGTACAGTTTGATGCTGACATTGAAGAACACTGCATTCAAAAGGCAAGAGAAATATTTAAAGATGATTCTTTAAAGAAAGCATACTTTTTTGCTGTAAGATATCAAAGAAAGAATGGTTGTGTTCCACACCTTTGGGAACACACCGACCAAAACGGCACGCAAACAACAATAGATATAACTATAGACAATACTGCAAACTGGGGATTAATAGTAGAAGGTCAACACTTTGAACAAAATCCTAATGATGCAATTATCTTTGCTGGTCAACAGCATATGCATGCAAGGCCACCATATCCAACAAAAGACGAGACTGCACACACAACAGTATTGTTTTTACACTTTACACAACCAGACCACTGGATTCAAACAGATAAAGACGGGTTTCATAAGTATGGTTCAGATGGTGATGCAAGGTTCTTTAATCGCAATCGCTACTTTGCAATGCCTGATGCCCCAATAGCCCAACCAGTTTGTAACTGTCATAACTATTCAGTGATATTAAGATTTTACGATGAATTCTTTGGACATCTAACAGACTCAAAACCAGAGATAGTAGATATGACAATTTTAGATAAAATAGAGTTAGCACCAGGAATTGTTAAGTATAAGATTGCTAGAGAATCAGCCCGCACACTAAAGGGATTAATTCAAAATGCAATGTTTAAACAATGGAAGCCAGCAGAAGTATTAGTAAAAGATGATAAACCAGGTGTAGACTATGCCGCAAGAAATTGTTATAATTATTTTATAACTGATAAAGAATTTAGTTGCCATCCACAAGACCCATTACGTAGGGCTGCAGAGTCCCTTCAGACGGGCCTGGATGCGATTATAGAAGACTTTAGAGGCAGATACAGCATAGTGCCACTGGTAAGTCATCACACCGTTCTATTGCGTTATGAAGAAGGAAATAAATTTCATAATCATATAGACGACCATCCAATGTTTCCAAGAGTAGTATCATTATCTTTATTTTTAAATGATGATTTTGAAGGTGGGGAATTAGAATTTAAAGAGTTTAATCTTAAAATTAAACCAGAAGCAGGCGAAATAGTAGTATTTTCGTCGGGTTTTCCCTACATGCATCAGGTTCATCCAGTAACAAAGGGCATAAGATATGCCGTTGTTAAGTGGTATGACTATCTTAAGTAATGTTTTGTCTATATAAGTAGGAGATTTAATAAAATGGCATTTGATTCAAGTATTTATGAAGCGGCTAGAAGAAGCCTATTTGACCAATACGCTCAACAGGCAGCGATAAACGCCTATCAACGCTATTTGGCTGAAACACGTGGTCAACGCCCTATTCAGCAGATGGAAGAAGCAGCCTTTGGTAGGACTGCCAGTGGCGGCCTAGGGCAAGTGCCCAAGCTTACTAGCAGCTATGCTCGCAGAGGATTGCAGGGTATGAACGTACGTTCGGGTGTCTACAACCAGGCACTACAGAACTATGCTAGACAAAGAGAGCGTGGCCTAGGTTACGCTAGAGAAGATTTAGCTGGTGCATTACGAGGGTATGACCTTGGCGCAACACAAGCACAACAAGGGTTTGAGTCAGGTTTAGCTGATTTAGAGAGAAGTAAAGCAAGACAAATATCAGAAGACGCACAAGCGTTATTAAGGTTAAGGTAAACAAAATGGCTGTTACATTCACGGGAAATAGACCGCAACAAGCAGATGATGATTACGATTTTGATATTTTTAGTGGCCTAGGCCTTGTCGACAGTGACAGCGGCAGTGGCAGTGGCAGCAGAGTACCTAAAAGTTATTACGATGCCTTAGGTGCGGCAGCTAGGTCTAGAGCAGCTTCTACCGCAGGCAAACTTGAATTTGATATTGGTAAATTTATAACTGAACGAGATTTAAATGCAGCAGCATTAGCTAGACAACAAGCTGGCGCAGCAGCACAAAAGGCATACTTTGAATCGCAACTTGGTTTAGGTGTACCAAAAGAAATATCTGGTGAAATAGAAGCACAAGAAAGAGCTGGTCAAGACTTTATTGGACAACAAGTTGCAGCACTGCTTTCACAGCTTCAAGCTCGCCAAGGGCAGGCAACTGGTTTAACTCAAACTGGTTTTTCTAATTTACAAAACTATTTGGCACGAAATCAACCAACTGCATTTGCACAAGCACAACGTGCCAGACCAACTATAACACAATCTGACCTTGGTCAATACATGACGGGTCAAGGTGTAAGCCCAGCTGCTGCACAAGAAGCAGCAACGCTTGCTAATATTCAGTCTGCAGGTGGCGCATCAAACTATAATCAATTATTAAACGTACTTGCAGCACGTGAGGCAGCAGGACAACAGTCACGTCAATCAGAAGCTGAAATGGGACTTGCTTCACAGCTAGCACAGCTACAGGCAATATATGGCCAAGCAACTGGTGGCTTAGAGCAGTCAAGACTACAGGCGTTAGCTGAACTATCTAGTCGCTCAGGCGCAGCAAGACTGCAAGCACAACAACAAGCCGATGCTCGTCGACAAGCGCTAGAAGACGCTATAGGTCAGTTAATTGGCACTGGTTTGTTCCCGCAAGGCCCAGGTGGCACAGGTGATGGCACAGGTACGGGTACTGGTACGGACGAAATTTTACAAGGACCACTTGACCTTAATGTTCCTCGCGTAGGGCCAAGCCCAGCACCTCGTGCTGAAAGGGTAGAAACAGCAGCACAAGAGTTCTCATCGTTCAAAGAAGCAATTAAAGCGTTGAATCCAAAACAAGTTGCTGCTCTTACTAAAGATGGAACTGGGTTGAGCGCAAAAGAAATTGCAGAACTTAAGCGTAAGAATCCTAAACTAGCAGCGCAGTTCAAATAATGAAAACTAACATTACACAAAGACTAATAGCAGCTGGTGCAAGCCCAGAGCGTGCTCGAGCATTTGAAACACAGTTTACTGCTGCTCGTCCAGGCGCAAAGAAAAAAGATATTCAAGATGCATTTGATAAGGAATTAGCTGCTGCTTCTGCCGCACTTTTCCCAATGACATTTAAGCCACCAAAGGCATCTGATGCAGATTTTGATGCGTATGCAAGTTTGGTTCTTGGTCAACCAGCTATTGATTTAGCTGTTAAAAAAGCTGCTCCAAATTATTTATCAGCTTTAAATAGTTCAAATCAATATATTAAAGATATTGCAGCAGCAGCACAACAAGGAATATCTTTAGATTCAGTTATTACTTCAATTAGAAATGATGCATTAACAGACGAATCTCTATTTGGTGGATTAAATGAAACAGATGTAGTTAACCAAGCAAATAAGTTATTTAGTGAATACTCAAAAAGTTTGCAAGCAAAAGAAACATTATTAAATAAAGATAAGTTTTATGGAGCTGGATTACCAGACCCTAAACTAAAGTATGGGTCAAAAACAGACCTTACTGCTGGAACGATTGATTTTCGCACTAACCCCGCTGTGTCAAAAATTTTTTCTTCACCTAAAGTAACACGTGCTAAACAATTGTCTCAAACCGCACCAGCAGGATACATGGCAGGTTCTGAAAAAGAATTTTCTAAAATACGAAGTGGCTTTAGCGATATAGAAAAAGACGTATTTAATAAATTTTTAAACACAGGTGCAACACCATTTAGGGACGAAGTTAAAATAAGGCAAACCTTAAAAGACAAGAAACTTAGATAATGGCAATTAAATCAACTAATACTACGCCACCAATTCCGCCTACGACAATTCCTGGTAGGGAATCTGCATTGTCTAAATTAATTAGAGGCGGTACGTCTACAACGGTGCCTGCGCAAACAACACCAACCACAATTGCACCAAAACCAGCGTCTACACAATCTTCATTGTCACGTTTACTATCTGGTCAACCTCCGCTGCCACCTTCGGGAACAGTTAAAGTTGGACCAGTACAAGTGCCTCGCGCAATATCAACCACACCAGACGTACTTGAGGCAAATAAGTCTTTGCGTGAACAAACCCAAAAAGCAATCAAAGCAGGAGTTCCAGTTGATACTGTACAAGATATAGTAGAAGGCAAAGAAAAAGAAAGTGTATTATCAAAAATATTTAATGTTGATATTATCCCTGGAAAAACAGAATTTAGACCAATTAAAACAGTTGTTGCTCCAGCACTTGGTGGGCTCACAACTGGAGGACGTTTTGTTCTTTCAGTAAATGAAGAAGCTATTGATTTTTTTAAACAAAAAGTATTAAGAGAAAAAGCACAAGTTTATAAAGCAACCGATTATATTCCAGTACATTCACAAACGGGTTTACCAATAGCAAAACCTGGTGATTATGTTATTAAAAACGCTATCGATGTTGCAAATACACCAATACCTGGCATCGATGCTGCCAAAACGCCAGAAGAAATAAAATCAATTCAAGAAAATTTAGTAAAACAAAAAGCAAGAACTACTTCACCATCTTTTAGTGATATTAAAAAAGCAACGAAAGATTTTACATATAGCGCATCCGATAATCCATATGTGCCATCAACCGGCAATAAAATTATTGATGGTATTATCGACTTTTCTTATGACGTTTTTACTGACCCCGCAACATACGCAACATTTGGCGGTAGTGCGTTTGTAAAACCAGTTGCTGAAGGTGTTAAGGGTGCAACAAAAGCATCTGTTGCAGCAGCAGCAAGACAGGCAGCAGACATAGCAGCAGCAGAAGCAGCACAAACCGCAGCAAGAGTTGCAGCCGATGCGGCATCAACAGCGGCACAAAAAACAGCAGCTCAACAAGCGGCAGAAGCAGCACAATCTGCTGCAGATAAAGCTTTCAGACAAGCAGCTGCAGCGGCACCAAGAAGAGTGTATGGTAGACCTGCTCGAGAAGCTCTTGCAAACAATGTAGCAAGCGCAAAAATAGCTGCACAACAAATACTAGACGACGCAGCATCAACAGCTGGACAAAAAATTGTTGCACAAGATGCTCTAAGGGTTTTAACTGATGATTTTATTCAAGAGATAGCAGCAAAAGGTTATGCGGTTATTAGAGGAGAAGCAGCCAGAGTACTTGGAGTAAGAAGTGGTGCAAGAATTGGTTTACCTTTTGGGCCTAAAGTAACAATTCCTTTTACTAATAAAGTTACAGATTTATTTGGTACAGCATTGTCGGGTAGTCGTTTTACTTTATTTAAGTCAGAAGCTGGTCAAAAAATATTAAATCAAATAACTCCTACTGGCGAAGGTGGTTTATTTGGTTCAACTGATATTCTTAAAATGCGCAATGCATTAAGAAGTAAAAACGTTCCAGCAAACGTTGCTGCTGATTATGTTCAGCTGCTTGGTGCAGATACTGCATACCGTGGTACATTAGATTTGCAAAGAAAAATAACCAGTTCTTCAATAAGAGGATTAACTTCTGGTAAAAATAAACAAATTTTACAAGATATATCACAACACTTAAGTACGCCAGAACCCACATGGGCAGCTGCTGGCTTACGTTCCTTGGATACTGCAGAACGTGCAGTTTATGACCAGGTAAGAGACACCCTTGATAAGTTCTACAGAGAAGCAGATAGCGCTGCAGCAATTGTTGGCGCTCCACCACTTCCTAAGCTTCCTGATTATTTTCCTCGCGTTCAAAGCACTCAAGCACTAGAATGGGCATCTAAAAATGTAGACGCTGCTACTAAAGCAGCTGATGACCTTGGTGTTGATAAAACATATTTTTTAGGAAACTTTACCGACAGAACATTAGATAGAGGCAAAGTATGGTTTGGTAATGTTCTTGATGGAACTGAAACTACCACACAATTAAATGACCTTGCTCGTCCAACATTAGGCTTTGATTTCTTTGAACTTAACCCCGCAAAAGCATTAACCGCTTATGGCGAGAATCATGCAAAATATCTTGCATACGCAACAGCCTTAGAAAAACTTACTAGTACATCTCCAGCAAGAGCTGGCGGCTTAGCTCAAGATATAAGCATGCTTCCCACCACAACTAAAATGGGGACAAAACCTAGTGGCATGGAACTCGGTACGTTACAAAGTACTATTGCAAGATTAATGAACCCAGACAGATTACAGTTATGGAATAAAACAGATGTTCTTGAAATTAGAAGTGATATTGCTGGACTTCAATCTAAACTAGCTAGCGCATCTCCAATAGATAGGGAAGCTTTTCAAGAAGCTCTCCTTGAATTGGATGAAAAAATTATAAGCACAAACAGACTTATTGATTCGGGCGTAATCGACCCAACTATGGCTTCTTTGTTAAGAACAGAAATAGAAGACCTTGCGAACGGACTCGCCCTTGCAATTAATAATACAACAAGAGACTTTCTTGTTACTTCTCCATCCAGATGGCAAAGTGTTCAAAGAGCAGTGCTCGATGGTTTTACTGTGTTAAATGAAAAAACAATTCCAGATGTTGCTGTTCGCAATGAAATATTAGAAATGTTTACTAATGTTAAAAGACTTGATGACCCAGCATTTGTTCGTGCAGCAGATGCATTGTTAAGAGATTATAATACATTCTTTAAATCTTATGTTACTTTAACACCAGGATTCCATCTTCGTAACTCATTAACAAATACATTCATGATGATTGCTGCTGGTGGTAATCCAATCAATCTTTCTAAAGGATTAATAATTTACAAAAACTGGTTAAGTGCTCAAAAAGCTGGTTTAACGGTAGAACAATTTTTATCAAAATCAGTAAAAGAAGCAGATAGGGCAGCAGTTCGTGAAGCACTTGCTTATTCTGGAGCAACAGGCTTTGGCCAAATTGGCGAAATTACACAGGCTGCAGGTGTTGATAGGCCAGGTGTATTTGGTAGAGAAGCAACTGGAACGCTACCGTTAGTTACTAAAATACCAGGATTAAAAAAGACAATCGTTGCTAGAGAAATACCTGGATTAAAAACAGCTTCAGAAATCGCAGGATTACCTATTTATGGCTCTCGTAAGCTTGGTTCATTTATTGAAAGTATGAATCGTTTTCAATTAACTTATGATGGAATTCAACAAGGATTTGATGCGGCAACTGCTGTCGCAAGAACACAAAAGTATTTGATTGACTACAATGACATATCAAATGCAGATAGATTTATTAAACAGATTATTCCTTTCTGGACTTGGGCATCTAGAAACGTACCTTTACAAATAGAAAACATGTGGCTCAATCCAAAAGCATATGTGACTTATAATAAGTTTAGAGACAATCTTAAAGATGAAGAAAACGAAAGTGCATTCTTGCGTTCATATAGAAAAGAAGCTGGTGCATTTAAAGTTCCATTTGGTGACAACCTTTATCTACAACCAGACCTTGGATTTCCTGGAGCTGGTCAACCAAGCTTGGTGGAAGAATTATTTACTGACCCAGAACAATTGCTTGGTCGCGTAAGTCCAATTCCAAAAACTCCACTAGAACTTTGGAAGAATAAACAATTCTTTAGTGGTGCTCCTGTAACAAATCAAAAGTCGGCAGACGCAAACTTTGACAGATTTGTATATTCATTACGTCAAGTGGGTGCTCCATTAAGTTTAGTTGCGCGCATTGCAAACGCAACTCCATTGCGTAGATTTGAATTGATGCAAAAGATTGCTGGCACTAAAAAAGTTGGCGATGAACAGAATGCAAGAAACGAAGAAATCAATGCAGGCTTAAGTCTATTTGGTTTGCCATTCTTTCAGCAATTACCATCAGATGAAAAAGCAGAAATCTGGAGAAGATTCTTCTTATTATTAGATGAAACAGAAACAACTCGTGCGAAGGAAGAAAGAGAAAAGCAAAGGAAAAACAAATAATGAGTCAACTTGATGACTTATTAGATAAACTGCCTGATAGTTTAAAGTTCAATCTTGGTTTGGGTAACATTCCATCACAAGCTGCTATGGGTATGGGTGGTTTTGTAAATCAAGCTAGAGATGTTACTGCTGGTGCAATTGGTAAAGGCGTACAAATAGCAGATGCTTTTGCAACTGGTGGATTGCTTTCTCCATTAGTTCAACTAGCAGCACAAGAGGGCATTGGCAAAACCGACAATAGACAAGCACTACAAAAACAATTTATACAAAACTTAGCACTACTTGGCTTATCGGGTGGCGCAGCAAGAGGTATTGGTGCAGTTGCTCCACGCATTGTAAAAAACTTACTTGGTAGAACAAAAAATATCGGTTTACATCACTCGCCAAATCCAAACATAACTGGCATGATAAACCCATCTGTTGCTAAGGGCGGCATTACCGCAATGGACCAGGCACCTGGATACTCTTACTTCTGGAATGTTGATGACCCAGCTAGAGCAGCTTTCGAAGTAGCTGAACAAAATAGAATGATTTTTGATAAGTTTATACCTGAAGATGATTGGCGCAAAAGCGCATATATTACAAGCATGTTAAGGAACTTGGTTGAACAAGACCCTAACGTACCAGGAACTATTGCCCGCAGAATAAAAGGCGGTCAAAAAATAGTAGATAGAATATCTGAACCAACAGGTCAATTTACTGCACAACTAGATGAACAAGAAGTTTTAAGAAAACTGTTGCCGATACTGGCACAAAATGCAAGAAGGAATCAAATAATAGAAGGAGCTGCCAAAGCAACAACAGCTGGTGGCAGGGCTCTTAGTGCGGCACAACAAGCTGCATTGAGAGCATTCATAGCTAATAATCAAAGATAGGAAACAACATGATAAAATTAAACAAAAAACATAAAGCAATGTTAATGTCTTACGCAAGGTCTTGTGTCGCAGCAGGTCTTGCAGTATACATGACAGGCAATACAGACCCATCAGACATAGGTAAAGCAGCCGTTGCTGCAATACTTCCAGTCATTATGCGTTGGGCAAACCCAAACGACAAAGCATTCGGTCGTGGTGGTGGCGGTGGAGAAGCCAGTCAAGTAGTTTAAAATGAAAAGAATTATATTTATAACTACATTATTACTTGCTAGTTGTGGTTATGATGGAAGCTTTAGATATAAATGCCAAAGCCCAGAAAACTGGGAAAAAACAGAATGTAATCCTCCCGTGTGCAAAGCATCTGGAACTTGTACAAAAGATTTAATAGGAGAGTAACTATGGCTAAGCCTAAAAGATATTCTGGAGAAGAACTACACGCACGTTTAATATTTTCAGTGGGTATAATACTTGCTGTTGTATTTGCTGTGGCTGTATTTGGTTTTGTTTATGCGTTGATGTTTGTAACGCAACCCGTAGACAAACAAAGCCCAAACGATGCAGCGTTCATCGACCTGCTTAAAACCCTTACTGTTTTTTTAACTGGAAGTTTGGGTGGACTTGTTATGTCCAATGGCATGAAAGGCAAAAAGAAAGAAGATAATTTAGAAACCTATAATAAAGAAGATTAATTAATTAGTTCTATCTTTATTTCTTTAGTGCTACTATTTAGTAGCGTTGCACCCGCACATGGTCAAGACGACCCGTGTGCGTGGTTAATCCCGCATCTAAAAAAATATAAACTACCAGTAAAAGAATTTACCTACATAGCTAAACGTGAATCAGGTTGCCGCATCAAAGCAATCAATGCTAAGTTTGATAAACATGGCAATGTCATATGGACACTAAATAAGAACAAGTCTATTGATAGAGGACTGTTACAGATTAACTCGATACATAAGCCCACCGTCCGCCAGTTATGTGGCAAGGGTGGGCTTGATTTGTTATTGACCTTAGATTGTAATCTTAAGGTTGGTTCGTATCTATATAAAAGATATCAGCTTGCACCCTGGAAGGTTGTTTCCTCTTAGGCATATTTGCGTTAGAGCCTTCTTCTGGTTCTTCAAAAAACCAATCAGGCCATATCATACATGGATGACGCCCGTAACTTGGTTGCGTACTTGTCTGCCGTAGACCAAGAAATCATGTAGTCAGGCTGCATCATCTCAAAGACTCTGCTAGGGTTAACGCCCAAACTATTGCAGAAATTTATTCTTTTATCTACATTGTCTGCTGTAATATTAAAGTGCTCTAACAGCGCGTCTGTGCGAAACCATCTTTTATAAATGATTTCGCCATCTTCATACTTATGGTATTTGCGTTTTTTCTTTGTCATACCTTATAGTCTAGCAGCAAAAAAGTTATTCGTCAAATTCTATTCCGTTCATCATTTAAATAATCTTTGAGATAATTTATAAAACCTTCTATGAAGTTGAGCATGTGTAGTTGTGCCGTTAGTTTGCCATCTTGGCTGTCTTCCCACGCATCAATCAAATCTAAACACATATCGTTGGACAAACCAATATTGACAACAAGCCCATGCTCGGAATCATACACAATCTTTTCATAAGTAACACTGAGCTCTTCTAACTCTGACTTAGAAAATATATTGCGAAACCAATCGTCACTGTTCATTTTTAAGAACATACTCCTTTAACGTTGAATGCATCAATATCAATTCTTTTAAACTTGCAAATGCAGACTGGGTCAATCTCCATGCATGCGGAGTAGATACACCAAGCCTTTCGCCAAGCGCTGGATATGTTATTTGTTCATAAATTATTGCGTCAATAACAAACTTATCTTGTTCTCGTAGCATCTCCATGCAATCAAGTACGGCTTCTTTTATTATGTTTGGTGCATCTGATGGCGTCATGACTTCTGCGCCAGGTGCAGCCTGCAGCAAAGCCTGCCATATATTTATTGGCTGGGATTCATCAACAAGCCTGTGCAGCTGTTCGTTATTGATTGGTATTTCGTTACGATTAATTAGATTGTCCTTACTACTTGTCAGAAACCAAAGAGTCATACAATTCCGAACTCAATAGTTTGCTGATATCCTCGGGATACAGCAGGTAACCTCTGGTAGGATTATTAGAGTGCGGAACAAAATCTTTTAGTTTAATGTCATTAATTTGAAGATATCTCTTGAGCCTATCTACTTCTACTGACATGAAAGCTTGTGGCGAGAATACATACACCCACCACTTAGCTTCGGTTACCATCAAGCCTGATGGCTTCCAACCTTTGCGTCCTGGGTTTTGTTCTACTTCTACCACCGCGCGACCGATTGCGATACTGGTCGTATTTTATTTCAAACAACTCTTCATCTAAAGATTCTAGAAAGCCGTTGAAATATTTGTTCGCCCTTGTGGCCAACTGCCAAATCATTTTTCCAGTTGACACGTCTGCCTGCTTTGTACTCAATGTCGTGTGAAGAAACTTTACCTTCTGTCTTTTTGCTTGGCATGATTACCTCTTGTTCGCTCTTATATTAAGTACTTGTTTATCATCCAGATAAGCCACACCATTGAGCCCATCCATGATTGATTTGATATAGTTATCCAAGTCGCCGCGTAAAGATGACTCAGCTTCTATATCGTTAATAGTAATAGTAATATTATCATTCTTAAAAGTAACACTTAGATTTACTGCCCCTTCATGCAAAGCACCACCAGCTGCAACATAAGCATCTTTGATTGCCTGCTCATATTCTCTGGTGGCTTTATCGGTATACATGCCGTACTTGCCGGCCCTTGGTCTACCGCTTGGCCTTTGGCTTCATTCTAATTACAATTGTATTACGCTTAGCCACGACTAGAACTGAACAATATTTGATGTTACAGCAGAACCTGATTGTAATGTTTGGTTTAGTCTTAGCTTGATTTCATCTTGACTGATGACGGGAACTTGTCTGCCACCTTTTGTCTTTCTATCGGGGCTAGGAGCATTGACTGCTAGTCTCATCGAGTGCAAGACATGTGAAAAGCATTTGTCAAAAGCTTCTATAACGTCTTGTGAGTTACGTGGATTGATTGATGCGGCTAACTCAGCTGCTATTTTACCTGCTACTTGCACCATGATTGCGTTATCTGCGGACACGTTTTGCCTCCTCGGGCATTTCTTCGCTTAGTTGTTTTAATGTTTTTGTTATCTTGCGCTCGGTAGCAGCCATAAGCTTAGCCATCTTACGGTCTTGCCATTCATTAATTTTAATTAACTTCTTGTCTACTTTTTCT
>Ga0247838_1001732_pt1 | contig 30024 bp, 28 predicted proteins | sample LaCruzMarch2015__5_FD_189097 | JGI IMG/M metagenome (GOLD analysis project Ga0247838, IMG submission 189097) | Freshwater microbial communities from meromictic Lake La Cruz, Castile-La Mancha, Spain - LaCruzMarch2015_15m | ecosystem: Environmental > Aquatic > Freshwater > Lake | place: Spain... | reverse complement strand
TTGCCGCAGGCAAGCCTTACCCATCCCTCCCCCCGAACGCCTGCCGCGGCGAGCGGTGCCGGGTTTGGGGGCGCACAGCCCCCATCAAACTGGTGCTTTTTCACCCACAGATTTTTGTGAAGAGCCTCTTTTTTAAACATTTGATTCCTTGCGGACGCTGGCAACGTTGCCACCATCGCGCCGCCGCATTGAAACGAAGGTGTGAGAGACGCCCAGCATCCGCGCCAGTTCGCGGTCTGAGAGGGTTCCATTTTTCGACAAGGCCAGGTCAACGGCATCCCGCTTTTCCTGTCGGGTCATCGTGCGCCGGGGGCGAGGGTTCGCGCTGTGCGCCCGCTGTCGGGCTTCCGGCTGGCCGGGTGCTGTCATGGTATTCCCGGCAACCGGGGCGGGATTCTGCGGGGCGTTTCGCGCAGGCGCAGGCGATGCCGCAGGAATCTCCTCCGGGCTTGATCCCCCGCCAGCCCATCGCCGCAGATCATCGGATCCAGGGTGCTCGATCAATCTGCCGAAATGATACCAGCCCTTCCCGGCCAGCATATCCGGCGCGGCCTGTCGTTTGATATGGTCGGGCAATCCTGCCCAGCTTTGCGTTGTGGTCATTTCCAAAGTATCGAAGGGATGTTGTGTTTGCGCCGGAACGCCCCGGCTTCATGCGTGCGATCGGCAAGCCAGCACCCTTCCCCCGAGAGAAGGGCGGGGATGTCGGCTCCGGCCAGTTCCTCGTCACTCGCGGCGCGCGGCGGGGACATTTGCCAGCCTCCACCACGTCCTCGTCGGAAGTCGATGGCCACGATTTGTCCCGAAAGAGAGTGGATCTTGGTTTTTTTCGTCGGGGTTTTGTTGTGTCTGATTTTCATGATTTGTTTCCAAGCAGGACATGCCCGGAGCAGATGCACGCGCCGGGGCGGAGGGCTCGCGCCCAATGGACCCAGCACACAGGGCACCACTCGGCGGGCGGATGCAGGGGGGGCGGTTTGATGATCGTGGCGAGCGTGCCCGTTTGATGGGTGCGATTTGAAATTGCAGCGGGCGGAGGCGAGGGAGGGGTTGGCGGTCTGACTTCTGGGAGTCGGTCAGTGGTGGGGTAAAGCCAATTTGGGCGAGTGTTCCGCGATGTCCTGACTGGGGCGGAGGCTACACGCACTTTGCCGGGGTGCTTGCCTCGGCTAGCCGGAGGGGTCCATCCGTTCTGTTGTGCCAAGTGAACGAGCGTGCCGATCCCGACCTTTGTCATGCGGCACTTGTGCTTGGTGGCATATTCGCCTGGGCGGATTTCGGGAGCCCATTCTTGAAGAATTTTGCAACCTTCAGCCATCGGTAGCGCGGCCCAGACAGCAGAAGAAATCCGCATCCATTCGGCGTAGGGTTGAGGGGTTGGAATTTTGGCCAGCATGGAGGCGATTTCGGCAGATGAAAAGGGGGTGTTCATTTGGGGAAATTTCCAAGTTTTTCGATTTGGTGTTTTCCCCTGGGGAAGCAGAGGGGAAACGGAAGCCTATATAGGCTTCCCTTCCGTTTCCCTTCCAAGCCTCCTGAAGGGGAGGGGAAATTTCCGGAAATTCTTCCCCTTTTCCCCTCGTTAAATTCCCCCCTATTTTGCAACCTCATAATTCCGGTCCTCCCGGCGAATAATGACCCCCATTTCCACCATGCTTTTGATCCGGGTGCGGGCGGTCCGGTCGGTCGATTTGATCTCTTTCATGATCGCCTGTTGCAGCCCCGTGTGAGTCATCACGGGAGCGGAGAACACCCGGCCAGCCAATCCCCGCAGATGCTCCGCCTTCTCGACCATCTTCCCCTGCTTGCGGGCCTCGCTCGGGTCACTCACGGTGACGTGCATGCCCTCGTTAATCGACCAACGAAAATAAGTGCTGTCATTCTTTGGCCATTCGCCATCCCGGAGAATCCCATTCTTGCCACACATGGCGGAAATTCCATCATCGCCTTTTGTGATTCCGATGCATGATTGCGCTTTCCGCCATAGCTCGCTGCCGAAATGTCCGCGCGTTTTTCCACTCTCGGCATTCGGGTTGTCATGAATGACGACGACGACTAGGCACGCATGCTTGACCGCAAAACGGTGCATTGCTGCCACCATATTCCGGGAGGCCTCCTCGTCGTTGAGGAGGAGCAGGAAGTCGGCTCCGCCGTCGAATACGACCATGCGAACCGGTGCCTGCTCGGCCAGGCTTTCGGCGGCAAGCTGACATGCCGGCCAGCGGTCCTTTACCTCGGCCTCCAAAAAAGAAAAGGATTTCAAGCATGGGGGTATGTCCCGGAGGCGAGCGCGTTTCTCCACCGCATTTTTTATCAACTGGTGGTGCCCCCTGGGCGACTGCTCGCAATCGAAGTGCAAGATCCACCCCTCCCGCTCCGGGACTTCCAGTCCGAGAAAATCGCCAGTAGATCCTGGCGGGGCGATGGCGGCGGCGATGATCGCAGACAGGACGCCGGATTTTCCGCACTTCATCAGCCCTTCGATCGTGACGATGTTCCCGGCCTCCCCGAGAATCGTTCCGTCGTCTCTTTGCAGTATGATCGGGCATGCCTGGGGGGCGGTCAAGATGCTGGTGAGCGAACCTTTTTCAAGGATCGCTTGTAGGCGTTCAACCTCCTGCTCCTCGGCGGTCAGCTCCCGCCATGCCTCAACGTCAAGCGGGACGGCCTCCGGGTTGTGGCAGCACCCCGGATCGGCCGACAAAAACGCCAACCTCGAAACATCTTTCGTGGCGGGGTCAAGCTCAAGGTTGTGAGTCTTGGCCAGGTATTCCCTCGCCGCCCCAAAAGCAACCTTATGCTCGGCGTCGTTGGCTGGGAGGCGGTCCAATAATAGTCCGCCCTTGATCCCGCTGCCGGACGGGCTGGCGTAGAAAAAAACCACATGCGGATCACCAGCAAGGCAATCCTTCGCGCGCTGCATGTCCTCGTCTTCCAGGTGGTCGATGTCAATCGTCATCAGCCCGCTGTGGGCCTTTAGTGAGTCATTCTTTCGGTGCTTGAAAGTCCCGGATATTGTGACTCCCGGCAGGGATTTCTTGATTGCGTCTCTCTCCTCAGAGAGCTTGATCTCATCGTCTAAATCCTGGGCGATGGAGGCTTCCTTGGCTTTTGCACGCCATTGTTTGAGCGTCTGGGTGATCCTTATTGTTGGCCGTCGAATCATCCCGACAAGCTCATCAATCGTGATTTCACGCTTTGGTTTCGGGTCGGTCGCGCAAGTGTAAAAGGAGATCATAGTATCCTCCTCTCGTCATCGCCCGCTTGGATGGCCTGTTGAAATTTCATCGGCCAGACGTGCAGGCAGGCGAGTTCCACCGCATCAATCGCGGAGTTGTCGCAGTCGGCAATCAGGGTGTCGATTATGGCTATGAACTCTTCTGCAAGCTCCCATCGGTATCCAAGCGCAACAACATCCTCCCGGAGTGAAAGCAGGTTGCCGCGCACGTTCTCTCGAATCTCAGAATCGGTTGCAATCATCGCGCGCCCTCCCTGTGCCCCTTGGCGAGCCTGCGGTTGTCGGCCTGCCCGGTTGGCAGTCCAAGGAACGCAAGCGCGTGAAGTGGCATAGGCGCAGTGGCGAGCCATGCGCGGATTGCGTTTGCCAGCTTGGCGGGTAGTGCTCGCATCCTCATTTTGATTCCTCCCCGGCGAGAAGTTCGCAGGCGATAGCCGCAGCGTGTTCTTTGATGAGCCCGGCAAGGATCCGCTCCCGCATCCAGTCGGAGAGCGACACCCCCTTGATTGCCCGCGCCGCCTCCCGCAGCCCGTCAAGCGGGGTTTGACTTCCGGCTTGATCCGGCGCGGGGGCTTGGTATCCTGCGGTTGCTTCTGTGATTCCGGGCTGGTCAGTTTCGTCGCTGACCGGCCCTCTTCTTTTTCCGGTCGGCCCGGTGTCGGGGTGCTCGATCATACCGCCCTCCGTTCGAGGTAGTCAGCCAGATCAGACGGACGGATGCGGACGCACCGCGAGGAGAGGCGGACGACTTTCAGATGTCCGGCCTTGATTTGAAGCTCCAGAAATCTCCGGCAGCAATTTAGGCTTGCGGCGACTTGCGGGAGGGTGAACCCGGCAACATCCAGTTGTCGTTTGGAGGAGGGTTTCATTTCGCCTCCTTTGTCTTTTCGCCCAGACCGCGAGCGAAGTTTTCCAGCGTGTCCCGGTGATAGCCAAGAACGCGCGGTGCGATTTTAACGAGTTTCAGAATTCCCGACTTATGCCAGCGGGATAAAGTGGCAGGCGTAACGCCCAGTTTTTTGGCAGCTTCTTGCCGCCTGATAAAAAGCATCTGCATGGAAAATCCTCCTGTTGGAGTTTTCGGCTTATCCGGCACGGGTGGATTCCCTGCGAATGCAGATCCGCGTGGCGGTGCTTTGTCTCTTAAAGGCACTGGCGAGTTGCCAGCGTTATCTTCAGAGCATCCGGTCGGAGCATTTTCCGATTATCGGCTTGGTTGAGTCTCTGCCCTCGATGTGCCCGAGTGTCAACAAGAATTATCTAAACGAATCCATAATTTTCCTGCAAGCCGTGCAACTACCGACGACTCACTCCTCTCTCGCCCTGTATTGATGCAGGTTTGCGGGTTCTTTGCGCGACGTTGCCCGCCACGGGCTTTTTCTTTCGCGGGAGCGCAGAGGCAGCGGACGCTTTCTTTTTCGCAGGCTTCTTCATTTTCCGAACCCCTTGATTCGTCTTCCTGCCGGGGCCGGTGGGGCCATGAGTTGCCGGATCGCGGAAAAGATGGTTTGGATGTCCCTGTCCTGATTGCCGACCTTGCTTTCCAGTGCCGCAATTTTTGCGGCCAGTTCCTTGTTCCCGGCGATGACTTCCCGCAGGCGCACGAACGCCCGCACAACGTAAACGCTCATCTCGGTCGCCCGCTTGGAATTGAGGACCGATGCCAGCATGATTGCGCCGTGCTCGGTGAAAGCGTGGGGGAGGTATTTGATATTCTGCCCGCGCTTCAAGGTCACAGATTGTGATCTTGAACGTTGCAAATCCTCCACTTCCCCGGCGGTCAACTGGAACATGAAGTCCACAGGGAAACGGGAGGCATTGCGTTTGACCGCCTGATTCAGTGCCCGCGTTTCCACGCCATACACATCGGCTAAGTCGGATGCCAGCATGACCTTTTGCCCACGGATCAAGTTGATCTGGCTTTCAATCGGAAGGAGTTCGTTTTTCATAATTTTCATTCAAGCGGCATTTTCCGCAAAGTTGAGGATTTTCCCCTCGGCCACGGTCGGGGTGATTTGGAAAAATGCAGCGGCGGCGGTCGGCTTCACCAGCTCGGCATAGTGGCGCAGGATGATCGCCGGACTGTTCCCGGCGCCGGTGGCAACCCTGCCGATGTCCTTGGTCATGGCGAGCCGGTAGGAAATCGCGCCGTGCCGCAGGCAGTTGGCTGGCCACGGTAAGAGGTCGGCTTTCCTCTTCTCGGCAGCGGTCAGGAGGTCTTGCAAAACGTCATCCTCCCGGCCCTCGAATGACGGCTTGAATCCGGCACGAACCCGCGCCCGGTCAAACAGTCGCCGGAAGTCGGACGGCATCACGTCCCCGGACTTCTTGGCATGGGGGGCGAGCCATGCCACTGCATTGTCGGGGATGTCCACAACGCGACGGCTCCCGGTCTTGGCAATGCTCGCGTCCACCGTCACAATCTTTTCGTCGAGGTCAACCGCACTCCATTGCAGGCGTTCAAGCTCCGCTTGCCGCAACCCGCAAAAAACCGCGAGGGCAACGGCGGGGAGGGTGGAATCATCACAGGCGGTCAGGAGGCGGGCGGTCTGTTCGATGGTCAGAATCTCGATCTTGCCAGCCTTGTTTTTGAAGATGCCAGCACGGTCAACCGGGTTCTTCTCCACATATCCGCGCCCAACGGCAAACTCGAACATGGTCCGCAAGTCCCGGCGAAACGTGTTCGCGGTGCCGGGTGCCAGTCCCAAGTTGGCAAGGAAAGCGTCAACATCGGCCGTCGTGATTTCCCGGCTGGTCTTTTTCGGGAATGCCTCAGTGAACCGCCCCAACCGCAGGCGGAGGTCTTGAACGTAGCGAGCCGATGCGCCCTCGGTGGTCCGCGCGGCGGTCAACTCCTTCACGACTTGCGTCAGTGGCACCCCGCCTCGGCGGGATTCGAGGAAAGCAACGTAGTGCTCCACGGCCTCGGCCACGGTCGCCCCGTAGGGTTCCAGTTTTCGCGCCCCCTCGATGGCCTGCCCCCGGAGGCGGTCGGTCAATTCCATCGCCTGTGCTCCGAATTGTGCAATCTGGACCTTGCTCCGCTCATGGAAAATCCGGGCATCCTCCCGGTCCTTGAACGTCTTGCGGATGCGCCCCCCGGTCGGCGAGGGTGCCGTGACTTGCCAGAAGGTTTTTCCGCCGATCTTGACCCGGCGGGGGAGGGAGAGGTTTACTTTTCTCATAAGGGCGAATTGTTGCGAACGACAGCGAAACAATGCGCCAAAAGGTAAGCAGAGGGCAAGTATTTTTCTCTCTCCTACATAACCAACGTCCTTTTAAGGCGTTGGTTGTGGGTTCGAGTCCCACCCGACCCAAACCCCGATTTTTTACATGTTTGCTCTCGAAAGCCGGGGGCTTGACTGCCCATCGTTCCTGGCCACATTTGAGGTGATGGTGCCCAATTCTTCTGCCGACCTCCTGCTCTTCCCTGCAAGGCGATGAGTTCCGCCCATGCAGCGCCACCTCTTCCTGATGCATCGCAGCGCCTTGCCTCGCGGATGCGGCCGGCGGGACCTGCGGTGATGTATCAGCGGTGGAGCGATCTGCTGTTCCTGCATTGGGCATATTCTGCCGAGGCGATTCAGGCCAGGCTGCCGGATGGGCTTTTTGTCGATACATTCGGCGGCAAGGCCTATCTCGGCGTCGTACCGTTTTTTATGCAAAACATCCGCCCGCGCTTTCTGCCCGCCGTGCCGGGCATCTCGGATTTTCTGGAGATGAACCTGCGCACGTACGTTCATGACCGGGCGGGAGTGCCGGGCGTTTGGTTTTTTTCGCTCGATGCAAATCAATGGCTGGCAGTGAACATCGCGCGCCGGTTTTTCCACCTGCCCTACGAGCACGCGAAGATGACATCGTCCCGCACAGCACAGGGCGGCATCCGATTTGAGTCGGAGCGCACGGGGGGACGGGGAGCAGTCGCCCGCAGCGCGTTTGACTATTCCCCGGGGGTGGAACTGCCCCAGCCGAAACCAGGCTCGCTGGAGTTTTTTCTCGTCGAGCGCTACCGGCTTTATTCGGGCGCGCCCGGCGGCCTCCGGCGCGGCGCGGTTTTCCACGAACCGTACCGGCTGTGCCGCGCGGAGTTGGGGGCCTGGGACGAGAACCTGCTGCCGCTCGACGGCTTCCCTGCGACCGGCCGTCCGCCCGACCACGCGGTCATGTCGCGCGGGGTGGATGTCACAATTTTTCCCCTCGAGCGCGCGGGGAGCATATCGTGTTCTTAGGAACACATCGATCTGGAACACAAACATGAACCAGAAAAAGGCGTCAATACGCGGGACTGGCCCGAATGGCGATAACTTAAGCCCCGAATGGGGCTACATCCAACAGCCCAGGGCAAGCGTCAGCGCCGCCCTGGGTCTTGCAAGGAAGGGGTATCTGCCCTGAAAGGGCAGCATCCTAAACTGCCCTTCTGTTATACCATTTCTACATCGAAACGGGTGAAATCCACGGACGGCTCGGCGAGCCATCCCTACCAAAAATCGGTAGGGGCACATCGCCGAGGTGCCCGACTTTTTGTACATATCCCGCTGTGTATTTGGTGTTAGTGCCATTCGGGACTGACCCCGCCTCTCTGACAGCTGTTGGCAGGGTCATTCCGCTGGCAGTGTTGGGAAGCCTTCGCGTTGGGCCACCCCGGCCAGTTGGCGGTCGAGTGTGATAAAGGGCAGTTGCTCTGGATGTTCTCCGGCCAGAAGCAGCGCAGCAGCCAATTGGAGGGAATCCGCAGCGCGCAGAGGGTGGGTCATCAGAAGCCGTCGCGAATATCGCCGAACCTCGGTGCCCGGAAGAATTTCATGCGCCCCCGCCAATAGGTTTTTCAGCGTCGAATCCGCCTTCGTGACATCCGCGCGCGTCAGCTTCCCCTCCCGTTCGCAGCGCGCCAGAGCCGAGAGACACTCCGTCTCGGTTCCCCACCAAACCGCAATTTCCCTGTCCTCCTGGAGAAGTTTCAGCATCGATTCTGAGGCCGCCTCACGAACCAACAGGGGAACAATCGCCGAGCTATCCCAAAATGTCATCGTCCCTCCCTCCGCTCTTGAACCAGGGAGTCCACCGCACCAATGCCCGGGCCCGCCTCGACGGGAACGATGGGCCGCTGGGCAGGCCGTGTTTTGGCAAGAGCAAGATTTCCGGATCGGGCGAGAGAAGCGACCCGCGCGGCCCATTGCCCGCGGCCGGCGGTGCCCTGGTAGGGCACGAGCATGGCGATCGGATGCGTGCGATCTGAAATGATCACCTGCTCTCCCCCTTTCACTTGGTCGAGATAGCTGCTGAAACGGTTTTTGACCGTGGATATGTTGGCCTGAATCATCTGTCTATTATAGCCATGTAGAACGCTTTGTCACCAGCAATCGCCGCCTGCTCCCCGTCCCCACTTTCCACATCACTGCGCTAGCGCTCCGGTTGCCACCCTAGCCAAACATTCGACTCACCCTTCTCACAAAGCGCTAACGCGCTGGTTTTCCGCTTTTCAAGACTCGGAACAGACAAAAGCCCCATTTCCCCAAAAAAAGCGTCAATACACGGGACCCCACAGGACCTAAAAGCTGACGAGCCTGAGGGGGCTGAAGTATCTGCGCATGAACCCGTCGTCATCGGTTGCGAGCTGATCGGCCTGAATCAAGGCGTGGGCACCAACGAGAAAATCTGCCAACATCCGGTCCCTCTGACCGCCCGCTGCGCGGTAGGCTTGGTGGATTTGTCCGGCTCGGCACGCCGCCTCGAAGGAAACCGGCAAGAACTGCACCCCCAACTTTTCCAGCTGTTGGCGGTGAACTTCATCGGATGCCAACGCTGGGCGTGTCTCGGCAATCACGATCTCGCAGGCCACGAGGCGCGAGCTTTTTCGGAGGGAAATCAGCTTTTCCAGCCAGTGAATTCCGTTCGGCTCGGCCTTGTAGATGGAGAGGATCACCGAGCTGTCAATCGCGGTATTCACAGAGAGTCCCGCTCGTATCCCCGGCTCTGGGCGAGAATTTCCTGACTGGTTTTCGAAGGTTCAAAGTGCGCCGCACACCCGATCACCGACTTCATCTCCGTCACATCGAACGAGGGACGCGCAACCAGGCACTCCCCCTGCTCGGCAAACTCCAGCTTCGTTCCGGGCTTCCATCCAAGCCGTCGCCTCAAGGCGGCTGGCAACGTGACCTGACCTTTCGAGCTGATCCTGCTTGTCATAAATGGAAAGATATTCCGATGGATGGTTATGTAAAGAAAAGCCTCTTTACATAATACATCTTCGTCCCGCCCTCTAGCATAGAGGCAACGTTTTCCTGCCCATCGGCAGTCTAAAGCGGTTTAAGTAAAGTCGTATCCGCAGATTGCGCAGATAAACGCAGATTGTCTGGGAGAGAAGAGATCGCCACAAGAGTGTCGAAGGGTTCAGGCCAAGGCAGCTTTCCATCTGTGTAATCTGCGAAATCTGCGGATCAAAAGGACCTAAGTGACTGCCACACTGCTGTTTAAAATTCTCTGACGCTCATCCCGGTTTCCAGCTGCTCGGCGGAACCGGCAATGAAAAAGTCGGCGCTGACGGAGCATCGCCCTCCAGGGGGCATCCCCCCAAGCTTGGAGGGATGCCCTCCGTGGCCCTCAAGCTTGACTTATCAGATGATATCTGATTTCTTTTTCATCAGGATGAAAACCATGACAGTAACTGAGGTTTCGAGGAATTTTCGCGAGGTGATGGATGGGGTGGAAGAGAGCGGTGAGGAGGTCGTGCTGATGCGCAATCGCCGCCCAATCGCACGGCTCCTTCCCGAACCAGCCGAGCAGACAGCTTTGCAAGTTCTTGGCGACATTTACCGCATGCTGGATGAGGAGACAGGAAACGCGTTGGCCGAGGCTGTCGCGCGCGGTAAGTTGGCCGACAAAGTCGGTGACCTCAGGAACCCATGGGCTTCCTGATCGATACTTCGATCTGGATTGCCATCGAGCGTGGAAGGATCGGTGCCGCAGATATCCATGGGCATTGAGTTTCGGGTCCAAGATTTGTGGTTGGCTGCGCAGGCGGTTCAGCGAGGATTCCACCTCCTGACATTCAACGGCAAAGATTTCCGGGATGTTCCCGGATTGAATCTGGTCGTGGTTCCCTCGGCCTGATGCTGGGCCAGGGGCGGGCGCCCGAAAGTTGCAAAGAGCAGAGAGAACAGGCGTCTCGCCCAATACTCTCAGTATCAGGGGCAACGACATTCCTGTCGTTGGAGGCTGGCGTGCCATGGACAGGAATGTCCATGCTCCTCAGATGCTCGTGCGATCGCGATTTTTCGTAAAACTGACAGCATTGGGCGTCTCGCCTGTTTGGAGACTGGCTGTCGCTGCCAAACCTGCGCCCACACGGACGGGACGTGCCCCGCGCCGCCCTTTTTTTGAAGGGCCGTACAAACGGGCTCACCGTCGAGTGGCCGGGCGGTATCGATTTCTGCCCGGATGTTCTCCGGGTCTGGTGTCAGGCCGAAGCGGTTCTGCCCCCAAACGAAACCGGCGCTGACGGAGCATCGCCCTCCAGTGTGGCCCCCAGCTTGGAGGGATGCCCTCCGTGGCGTCCGTCGATTTTCCCTTCATCCATCGATCACCAGACCGGCCGCTCCCTTCAGGCCTCCGCCATCCGCTTTTCACATTCCAAGTCTCGGAATAGACAACAGCCGCAATTTCCCAAAAAGGCGTCAATACGCGGGACTGACCCCATCCGCTGCCGGGTTCCGCTGATAACTGAACACTGAGAACTTAAAACTCCGCCCGCAGGGCGGACAATGTGACGAAATCGTAACATTCCACGCCTTTCGCGGCTGGGGAATCTGGCGAAATGTATCGGACGATTTTGCCCATGCTTCGTCCCTTCCGCCAAATTGACCAGCATCATGCCTCCCGGCGTGCTGCGGCGGCGTGTCGGGACCGCGTCCGCAGCCAACAATCTCCGACCCCTGACGCCCTCCGTCGCTCGCCATCCTCCCTGCGTCCCGGCTCATTCGTCCTTCATACTTTCCTCTTGGTTTCCCTGATCGTGAGCGGGTGGCCGCCGGTCGTCCAGGCCGGCGACATCCTTCGCGGCGGTGCGACGACGACCGGGGGCGGACGCAAGAATGCCGAGGCCCGGCAGAGCGCGGGGGCCGACGCGGCGGCGCTGGCAAAAACTAAAGCCGCCGACCGGCTTGCTCGCACGACGAAAGCGGTCACCGACATGCGGAACCTCCAGGAAGCCGCCCGGAATGCCGCCGGGGCGGGCGGGGTGCCCGACGGCCTGACCCCCGGCGGACTCAAAGTCGCGACCGGAGCCAACGCGAAGTGGACCGGCGCGCTCGCCCCGGTGCAGTCCGGGAGCAACGTCAACATCACCCAAACCCAATCTCAGGCGCTCCTGCACTGGGAGACGTTCAACGTCGGCAAAAATACGACCGTCAACTTCGATCAGAAAGCCGGCGGCGTTGACGCGAGGAAGTGGGTGGCGTTCAACAAGGTGGTAGCCTCAGCCACGCCCTCACAGATCCTAGGTAGCATCAACGCCGACGGCCATGTTTACATCATCAACCCGAACGGCATCATTTTCGGAGCCGGCAGCCAGGTTAACGCCCGTGCACTCGTCGCCTCCGCGCTCCCGATAAACCCCTTCTTCGTTGAAAAAGGCCTCCTCGCGAACGAAAACAAAAATCCGCAGTTTGTTTTCGATGCGGATTTGGAGACGGCCCCAGCCGGCGGCTACGGGACGGTGACCGTACAGGCGGGGGCTATGCTCAGCAGCCCGAGAACCGAGGACAAGACGGGGGGCCGCGTAGCCCTGATCGGATCAAGCGTGACCAATGAGGGGATGATCAGCACTCCTGATGGGCAAACGGTCCTGGCTGCCGGACTGCAAGTTGGTTGGGAGGCCTCGACGGATACCACGCTGAGAGGGCTTGATGTGTATGTGGGGAGGGTCTCAGCGGGAGGGGGGGAGGCCATCAACCGGGGTTTGATTGAAGCGCCACGCGGAGATGTTTACCTGACGGGTAAAAACGTTCGCCAACTGGGTGTTGTTGAAAGTTCGACATCGGTCGCAGTCAACGGAAGAGTAGACCTGAAAGCATCTTATGGGGCTACTCCGAACCCTCTTTATGAGAGTGGCGCCGCAGACAAACCCCCATTCTTGTACGCCAATACAGGTTTTGTCGAGCTCGGCACTTCCAGCGTAACCCGTATCCTGCCCGAGTGGGACAGCACGGAAAAAATTGCCAAGAGCGGGGTCGATCTGCTGCGATCAACCGTGGAGATTGAGGGGAGGCTGGTCTACTTCGCAAAAGACTCTTCGCTTCTCGCCCCGAGCGGAAACGTAGCCGTTAGAGCCGGCGTCTGGGAGCCACAAATTTCACGGCTCGAAGATCGTTTTGTATTTACAAAGGGGCAAATCTATCTTGACCAAGGATCCTTGGTGGACGTTTCTGGAAGCACAGAGGTTCTGGTGCCAATCGACCAGAATATCCTCTCAGTCGAGCTGCGCGGCAATGAATTGGCTAACTCCCCACTCCAGCGGGGAGGGAAACTTCGGGGCACACCCCTGACGGTTGATGTCCGTAACAAAGGCACTTACAATGGCAACGAATGGACAGGGACTCCACTCGGTGATGCCTCGGGCTTCGAGGGTTTAATTGAGCGCTCGATTGGTGAGTTAACGGTGAGCGGTGGCAGTATTGCCTTGCAGGCGGGCGAGTCGGTTGTTGTGCGGAATGGAGCAACTCTGGATGTGTCCGGAGGCTACATCAATTACCAAACAGCTACCTACGAAACATCCAGGGTCCTATACAAAGGCCGCCTCATCGACATTAAAGACGCGAATCCTGATCTTGAATACGATGGCATCGGATTGCGCCTGACCGACTTTAAAAATGAGGAACACACCGGTTGGGCAGATCCATATTTTGATTCGATCGGCGGCACAGAAAGTGATCTAAACGCACGCCTTGGTGCAAGCGACTACGGGGACATTCGTAATTACTATACAGGTTACAATGTTAACGTCCGAACGCATAAAGGCAGCATTCGCGAGGTCGAGATTTTCCAAAACCCTCTTGCTCCTCCCTCCGCAACGAAGGTGACGGAGCAGAGCTACTACCATGGGGGAGATGCTGGAAGCGTCGCGATCTCTGCCCCCGGAATGGCCATTGATGGGGCTTTGCTCGGTCAGGTGGTCGAAGGAAAAAAACAAATCCGGAACGGTGTCAACGTTGAGGATGGAAGCTCCCTGCCGGAATCCGCCTCACTGACGCTGCGCTTCGAAGCCCAGGATCCTGTTAGCTACACAGGGCTTGAGTCGATTCGGGTTTTCTATTCCCCCACGCCGCCAGTCGTGGAAATTGCGTCCGGGACGCAGTCCCCTGCAGCAGAGTTTTCCGCGACGGCAGATCTTGAGGTTCCGGCACTCTCATCAGAAAGAACTGCGAAGGTGATGCTGGATCCGGAACTCCTCGAGGAGCAGGGTTTTTCCAACCTGACTGTTGAAAATAGCGAAGGCCTCTTTTTGGTCCCGCAGACGACGGACATTGAGTTGAGACCTGGGGGAAGTCTGGTCGTCGAGGCCGCAAATGTCAGCGTTAAAGGGCGAATACGAATTCCTGGGGGGCAAGTCAGCCTCACGGCTTACAACTTTTCGCCATATCTCTCCAGGGTCTGGCTTGCTGACAAAGCCAAGTATGCCTTGCCACTTGCCGACCCGCTTCGCGGGACCGTTGCCTTTGGGCCCGCAGCGGTGGTTGATGTTTCAGGACTCATGGTGGATGATCGGCCGACTTCCTCGACTGCCTGGACCCTTCCCCTCCAGCTGGATGGGGGAAATGTCAATGTGGAGGCGTATAACATTGACCTCGCAGCAGGCAGTTTGATCGATGTCTCCGGTGGGGTGCACCTCAGCTCGACGACAATCAAGAAGCGCCTGGGCGTTGTCACAGATGTGAGAGCGCAGAGCACCGTCACTTACGGTGATGTAGGTTCCATCAGCCTGCTCGCCGGTCGAGACCCCGGAATCAACAGCATTTTCGGTGGTCTCCTTATGCTAAGGGGGAACCTCCGAGGCTTCACCGGGATGGACTCGACAGAACATGACAGCGATACCGGCACTCTCACTCTTCAAGCGCAAAGAGTTGTAATCGGATCCGAGCAGTTCTCCGACGGATTGACCTTAAGTCTCCCCGCAGAATTCTTCCGAGCGTACGGCTTTACACATTATGAACTGCGCGGCCTCGGGCTGGAATCTCTGGATATTTCGCCTTCCGGGCTCGACCCTCTGGTTCATCCTGAACTCACCGGCGTTGAAGTCCTGCCAAACGCCGTAATCGAGCCTGTCGCCAATAGCTTCCTTGCCAGGCCGTATTCCGAAAATGGACAAGCGGTCCTGTCTACGCATCTGCTCCCGCTGGGGGAAAACCGCAACCCGGTCAGCCTGACGCTAAAATCTTCCTTAACTGTGGATGCCTTCTCCGGAGACATGCTTCTCCGTGGTGATGTGATCATCGGCACAGGGTCACGGATCACCACCGATCCAAAAGGGTCGGTTGCTGTAGAGGGAACGACCGTTTCTGTTCTCGGGTCGATTTTTGCGCCGGGGGGATCCATCAAAATATCGGGGAGCAGCTCTTCAACTGTTGCAGGGGGGACAAGCCAGGATAGCGCACTTCTGAGTGTTTTCATCGGGCCGAGAAGCGTGCTTTCGACAGCTGGACTCTTGCTGCGCACGCCCGATGCGTTCGGGAGAATCCGAGGCGAAGTTCTTGATGGCGGCACAATTAGCATCAAAGGCAACATTCTTGCGAGCCAAGGTGCTCTGATTGATGTCTCCGGGGCTGCCGCAGTGTTGGATTACACGCTTGCTGAAGCCGGCTTGGATAACTCCCCCTCTGTTGCAAAGAACTCGGGAGTCAACGCCAGATTGGAACGACAGAGGACTGTGCCTACAACGGAAGAAAGCGATGGAGGGGTCATCGCTCTGGAAGGGTTGGAGTTTCTGTTTTCTGACGCCACGCTCCTAGGAAGGCCCGGTGGGCCATCTGCCGCAGGTGGAGCCTTGGTCGTCAGCTCCGGAAAATTTTATTCTTCGACCGCCACGTCCAGAAAAAGCACGGATATCAATCTTCAAGTCACCCAAGGCAACATGGTCACCGAGGGTTTGGTCGCGCAGGTCGGAGGCAGACTGGCACGTGCAGGTGTTGAAGTCGCTCTGGGCGAGCAGCTCGGGCACTTTTCGGCCGATCGGTTTGCTCAAGGCGGTTTTGACCATTTGGTGCTCAAGGGGAACATCGGGTTCGTCGGGCCCGTCGCTATCTCGGCGCCGGGAAGCATCCGCATCGCCTCAAAGGGAGTCATTAGTGCCGACTCGGCAACCAGCTTGTCTGCTCCGTATGTTGCGCTTGGTAAAATTTCCGACGAAAAAGTTCAGAATTTGTTTACCGACGAGTTAACCGGTCTTCCGTTGGCCGCTATCCCCACGTTCGGCTCCGGCCGGCTATCGATCTCCTCGTCCTTCATCGACGTTGGTGTCCTGGTTCTCAATGGGATCGGCACTGCGGATTTCTCAGCGGACGGAGGAGATATCCGGTTTGTGGGAGTCCCGGTTGAAGACGCGAAAACCGATATCACGCAATACACCGGCGGCTTGTCGATGGTCGGAGATCTGAAGCTGAAAGCCGCACAAGTCTATCCGGCCACGGCCCATAGCATCGGGGTCTATGTTTATGATCCGCCCGGCGGATCAGGCAGCGTCACAATTTCTGGCTCCGGCGAGGCATCACTTCCCCTTTCTGCTGGCGGCAATCTCGAGTTTTATGCCCGGACGATTACTCAGGCTGGGGTTGTCCGCGCTCCCATCGGCTCGATCGCGCTGGGTTACGATGGCACTGGCACTGCCCCCATTGACCCGATATCTAAACAGGCAGCCCCGATCTCTGTCTCTACTGTACTTGCCGCTGGAAGCGAGACTTCTGTGTCGGCTGTCGGATTAAACGGAGCTGCGCTCATTCTGCCGTATGGGACCAGCTCGGATGGTACAAACTGGACCAGCCCTTCTGGAATCAACATCACTGCTGGAGGGGTCCCTGAAAAATCCGTGACGGTTTCTGGATTGACGGTCACGACTGAGGCTGGGTCGGTGGTGGACCTGACAGGAGGAGGTGACCTCATGGCCTATCGCTGGATCACCGGGACGGGTGGCACGTCTGATATCCTTGCGTCCGAAGATTCTTACGCGGTCATCCCCGGTTTCTCCTCGAAGTTTGCACCATATTCTCCTGGGTATCTGAATACAAACCTCGGAAATGCAAACGAGCTCTTCTCCGACTCTCTCTTATCAAATAATCAGCTCGGCGTGGGAAGCCGTGTCTATCTGGACGAGGGATCGGGGTTGCCAGCCGGCGACTACACCTTGCTGCCAGCGCGATATGCTTTGTTGGATGGGGCTTATCTTGTAACAAAAAAATCTAGTAAATCGCCGGGCGCTATCCAGCGACCCGATGGCACGTGGAGGGTTTCCGGTTTTGCGTACAATGGTCTGAACTCCGGCCGGAAGGTCACAGGCAAGCGAGAGCAGTTCGAGGTTCTCAACTCCGAGCAGATCCACACGAGGGCAGAATATGTTCTCTACAGCGCAAACGAGTTTTTGCGTGACAGTGCCAAGCGCCTTGACCAAACGGTTCCGATGCTGCCGGCGGATGCTGGTGCTGTGGCCTTTCAGGCTGTCGGCGTGCTGGATCTGCGGGGGGCTGTGCGCGGCAAGCCTGCTACGGGCGGCGTGGGGGCACGGGTTGACATCAGCACAACTGGCGACATCCTTATCGCTGGGCCAGGATCCAGAAGCACCTCCTCCCTCACCGTTTTGGACACCTCAATTCTCAACTCCTGGGGTGCCGAGAGCCTCTTGATCGGAGGTATCCGCCAAGCCACCGCGGATGGCGTTTCTCTCGCAACGAAAGCGCAGAACATCACAGTCAACAACGCCGGGACTGCCCTCGCAGCTCCCGAGGTGATTCTTGCCGCAAAACAGACTCTGGAGCTTCTTCCTGGAGCCTCCATTCTCCAGGAAGGCGTTCGCAGGGCATCGTCCGGCATGTGGACAGCCGGAAATCCTTCCGTTGCGGCCAGTGGGAACGGTGTGCTGCTCTGGATATCTAGCGATGAGTCAGCCGACATCTTTCGCTCAGGCACCAGCACCGCGGCCGGTCCGAATTTGATTGTCCACTCCGGGGTTACCCTCCGCGGAAATCGCCTGATTTTGGACTCCACATCCGGAACATCACTTTCCGCAGGTGCTTCGTTGTCCGCTGATGTGCTCTCCCTGAACAGTGGTCGAATCAGTGTCCAGCTGAATTCCCCCGGAGCCTTGCTTCCGACGAACGGGCTCGTTCTCGGTCAGGATATCCTGAATAGTATCGCTTCAACAAGGGACCTTTCGTTCCTGAGCTACACGACGTTTGATATTTACGGGACCGGTCGGATTGGCTCGTCGAGTCTCTCTCGCCTCGCTCTCCGATCCGGAGAGATCCGAGGGTTTAACAACGCCGGGGGAACCGTCACCGTTTCCGCCTCAACGATTCAGTTGGATAACCTGACCGGCAACAGCGGCCCAGGCCCGGTCGCTCCGCTCTCGGGAACTCTCGCGTTCGAAGCCACAAAAATTCTGCTTGGGGTCAACCAAGTAAACGTCGATCAATATGCGCTTCTGCGCTTAGATGCGACGGGCGGGATCGCTCTATCTGGCGAGGGCTCCGACACCCGCGGGTTGAGATCGCAGGGATCGATCCGGGTATCCACGCCGATTCTCGCGGCGGCTGCGGGGACAACCTTTGCGATGATAGCCGACAGCGGATTCCTGGATATCGTGAATTCCGGCACCGCCCCAGGAGCAGGTATCGTTAGCGGCCTCGGCGCAAAAATCTCATTGAAGGGACCGGCTTTAACTGTTTCCTCAGATATCTCTCTTCCGAGCGGAATCCTCGATCTTCGAGCGACCGCAGGCGATCTGGTTATTGGCGGCCACCTGGACGTCGCGGGGACTTCGAAAGAGTTCTACGATGTTGTTCGCTTTACTGACGGCGGTACGATCCGCCTGTCAGCCGATACGGGCAACGTCAGGATCCTGTCGGGGGCAAGCCTTGACGTCGGGGCTCAGGCGGGCGCAGGAGATGCCGGAAAAATCGCCATCAGCGCCCCGGTTGGAAACTTTGTTTTGGGGGGATCTTTCAATGGGACTCCCGGGGTAGGTGGGCTGGGAGGAAGCTTCTCGCTGGACACCAACGCCCTCCTGAGCACCCAGGCGTTGTTTGCGTCGCTCAACGCAGGAGCCTTCTCGGGATCACGTGAGCTCCGCATGCGCACCGGGGATGTGAGGGTGGAGGGGGGGTCACAGTCCTCGGAGTTGGTGATCTCTGCCGATGGAGGAAAAATCGAAGTCATCGGCACCGGGCCAAATGCTGCCTCTCTTTTTGCCGGGGGAGCAACGGGAGGAAGAGTTGCCCTCGTTTCGCGGGGCGATTTGATTGTCAGGAACGGGGCCACAATTTCGGTTCGTGCCCAAGATTACCAGTCTTCCGGCAAGGGTGGATCAATCCTGCTGGAAGCAGGCACTCAGGTAAATGGGGTGCAGGGAACCGGGACCCTCACCTTGGAGGCCGGGGCACTGCTCGACCTCACGGTTGTTGATGCTGCGCAGCTCGGGGAACTCTCCGGAACCCTCCACCTGCGCGCTCCTCGCACAGGAGTTACCGCAGCCGGTGTGGGTGCAGGCAACGGCATCAGTATTTCATCGCTCGGCTCAACAATCGTCGGGGCATCCAGCATCGTCGTGGAGGGATATAAGGTCTATTCAAACGCCACAGCTGACATCAGCGGTGTGGCGGGAACCATCACCACGGCGCTTCAAAATAAGATCCTTGCGGAAGGCCAGACGTTCCTGGGCGTTTCCGGAACCGCAAGTGCAACGTATACGGCCATAAAAAATTCCCTGCTGGCCAGCCAGCCCGGCCTCGAATCGGCCCTCGTGATTTTGCCGGGTGCGGAAATCGTCAATACGGGCGGCGACTTGACTCTGGGCACATCCTCCTCTGCGAATACAAGTGATTGGAATCTTGGGACGTACCGATTTGGACCCAAAGCTGCTCCAGGTGTGCTGACGCTCCGGGCTTCCCGTGACGTCATCTTCTTCAATACGCTGAGCGATGGATTTACGGCTGTTGTCCCATCGCTCTTAAACTCCTACCCGAACATCAACGGAAACTCGTCGATGTGGCTCGCCCCGCTGATGGGCATGGTTAACAACCTGCCTGCCGATCCCACGAAAAATCTGCCCATCAACGCGCAATCGTGGTCGTACCGGATCACTGGTGGAGCCTCGCTGGGTGCTGCAAATTCTGCCGCCGTCGGCTCGTCAGGATCCGTGCTCATCGGCAAGGATAAGCGTGTGAATGATCAAAGGATCTCGGGGGGGTCATTAGCGGAAACCGACGATGCCGTGCGCAATGGATTATACCAAGTTGTCCGAACCGGGACGGGCAGCATCACCATCAACGCAGCAACCGATGTTCAGCTGCGGAACCCTCTCGCGTCAATCTATACAGCAGGGGTGGCTCTGCCCACAGCATCAGCGGTTATCGGCGGAGCCGCCGTCCGCCTGATGACGATTTCCTCGCTGAACGACTTCATTGTCCCGGTTCTGTCGCCAAACCTGACAGGCTTGATCGTCCAGTCGCCACTCTCTGCATTCGGATCGGATGCTCTTGGCGTCAGCCAGCAAGTGTACCAAGCCTTCTACTCTTTGGCAGGTGGGGATGTTTCGATCAGCGCGGGAAATGACATCCGGCGGGTTACCCGGACTAGCGCAGGCGCGCTGATCGACGACTCTTCGCGACAGATGCCAGGGAGTTGGCTGTATCGGAGGGGATACTTGGATAGCACGGGGGATTCTGGCGTTTCCGGCGTCCTGCAGTCGAACGTCAATGCCAGCATCACCGACCCGGAGGCCTCCACGACTTGGTGGGTGGATTTCAGCAATTTCTTCCTGAGCGTTGGTGCGCTCGGCGGGGGAGATGTGACGCTTCGTGCAGGAAACGATGTGATGAATGTGGACGCGGTTATTCCCACCAATGCGCGGATGGCGATGGGCAACCCTACCACGGCCGCATTTGTCGAACTCGGCGGAGGCGATCTCTTTGTTTCTGCCGGTCGCGATGTCAATGGAGGAGTTTATTATGTCGAGCGGGGGACTGGAACGATCACCGCGGGCCGGTCCGTGACAACAAACGACACCCGCTCGCCGTCGCTCGGGATTCTTTCAACAACCAAAAGTGTCCAAGACAGTTCAACCTGGCTGGGAACAACCCTGTTTGTGGGTAAATCCTCGTTTGACGTCTCCGCTCGTGGGAACGTGCTCCTTGGGCCAGTATCGAACCCATTCCTTCTCCCCTCTGGAATCAACAATGGGTACTGGTACAAATCGTACTTTACTACTTACAGCCCGACGGCTGCCGTTTCCGCAACGTCGCTTTCGGGGGATGTCACGATCCGGCAGGCGGTTTCGGTCAACACCTCATCTGCGTCCGCCCCGGCGCTACAGGAATGGTACCGGACGCAGAACCAGCTTTCGTCCACGTCCGCAGCCTTTCTGCAGCCATGGCTACGGCTCTCCGAGTCGGCCGTTGCTCCGTTTAGCTGGAGCCTCCGGCTCATGGCTCCCAACCTCACTGCGGCCTCGTACAGCGGCTCCGTGAAGCTGCTGGGTGACATTGTGCTGTTCCCCTCCGCGTCCGGCGGGCTCGAGGTGCTCGCGGCCAATCGCATCGAAGGGTTCGGTCAAACTGGAGTTTTTGGTGGATCTGCGGGGCCCAACGGAATTACCGGTGGTGTCGCCAGCTATCGCTCGGCGTGGATCAACGTCTCCGACGCGGATCCGAGCCTGTTTCCTCGGGTGACATCTCCGTTTGCCTATCAATCCCATCGGGGGGGCTCTCGGGTTAAGTCTGCCCTGATCAGCACAGATACCGATTTCCTGCTCTCCAAGATCGATCTTCGCCTCAAGGAAAGCGGCGAGACCTCGGGAACGGAAGCGTTCCTCCAGAAAAAGTTGGCCCGCCATGCCTCGTCGGGGCTTCATGCGAACGATGTAACTCCCGTGCGGTTGTATTCGGGGCTCGGCAATATCGAGAGCCTCACCCTCTTCACTCCAAAGTTGACACAGATTTATTCCGGAAAGGACCTGACCGATGTCGCACTGTATATTCAGAACGCGAGCGAGGACAGCATCTCGATGATCTCAGCGAGCCGGGACATCATTCCTTATAATGAGAACTCTCCGCTGAGAAGTGTTGCCACTAAGGCGGGTTATCGTATCACAGATCCATCCTTTGCCTTCACGGCCGACGACGATACCAACTCTTTGGCAGGAGACATCCAGATCAGCGGCCCCGGACTTCTGGAGGTTCTTGCGGGCAGAGATCTCGACCTTGGTTCCGCGCCCGCCTTTGGAACAACCGGGCGGGGAGCCGGCCTGATCAGCGTCGGAAATGCAAGAAACCCAGCACTGCCTTTCGGGGGTGCTGAGATCATTGCTGGCTCGGGGATCGGGTTCTCTGCGGGTTTGGCGGGTGGTGTTCTTGACTATGCATCATTCTTGGATGAGGTGGAGAAGGAGGATAGCCTCCAAGGTTACTTGGAGTCGCTGCTCCAGGAGTTTGGCGTAACGGATGTGGATGCCTTGGATGCAGAAAGCCAGGCGCGTGTGGCATTGAGCCTTTTCTACCGGGTTCTTCGCAACACGGGACGATTGAACAAAGAAACCGGGAGTTACGAAACTGGATTTGCCGCTATTGAGTCGCTCTTCGGACCCACCTCGGGGAAAACCGGTGAAATCAAAACACAGCAGCGAAGCATTCGGACAGCGACCGGGGGGGCGGTCAGCCTCTTTGCGCCAAACGGCGGGCTCCGCTTGCAGGAGGCTCTCACAGATGGGCAGGAGAGTTTAACTCCGCCAGGAATTGTCACCGAGTATGGCGGAGGGATCTCGATCTTCACGGATACCGACGTTGATATTGGGGTGTCGCGAATCTTCACCCTTCGAGGAGGGGATGTCGTGATCTGGGCCTCTACTGGAGATATCGCCGCCGGGAAATCCTCCAAGACTCTCCAGACTGCCCCACCCACTCGCGTCCTGATCGATCCTGCCAGTGCGGACGTCGAAACCGACCTCTCCGGTCTAGCCACAGGCGGGGGAATCGGCGTGCTCGCAACAGTTGAAGGGATCGAGCCGGGTGATGTCGATCTCATCGCGGTCGAGGGGATTGTTGACGCCGGGGATGCTGGAATCCGTTCATCCGGGAATTTGAATATCTCTGCGACAGCGGTTTTGAATGCTGGCAACATTCAGGCGGGAGGGACCTCTACGGGCGTTCCGTCTAGCGTGACTCCGACTTCCGCGCCCGCACCGGTTGCACCGGCTCCGACGTCGTCCACTGCTGCAGTGAACGCCGCTTCTCAGGAAGCGCTACAGCAGGCGACCCAGAAGCAGGAAATCGAGGAGCCGCCGTCCACGATTACCGTCGAAGTCCTCGGATATGGAGGAGGAGAGGACGATCAGAACCAAGGATGAGATCTGACGAAAGAGTTCATTGGGGATATGAAAACATCTCACACAAAAATCCGTTTAAAATTTCCGATGGCGCTTGTTCTTGTGCTCCTTCTGATTTCGTGGAGATCTGCATTTTGCGCCGATTATAACTCCCTTCTTCCTAAGGCAGATTCTGGCGATGCGGCTGCACAGTTTGAAGTGGGACGCGCTTTACTGCTCGGGCAGGGCGTTAGCCGCGATGAAAAAAAGGCGTTTGAGTGGTTCAGCAAAGCTGCTGAACAGGACCACGCCGAGTCGATCGCAGGCTTGGCGGTGATCTATCGAGAGGGCCGGATTGTTGCGAAAGACGAGGAGCGGGCCAGGGCGCTTTTTGAAAGGGCGGCTGAAGGCGGATCATTAATGGCTGCCTACAATCTGGGGATCATGTTCATGAATGGAGTAGGGGGCCGAACGGATTGCTCCCGCGGGCGGCGCCTCATGGAAAAAGCTGCTGAAGTCGACTTTAAGTCTTCACGACGCGATTTGGCGCTCGCTTATTATCACAGCGCCATGGAACTGCAGGACAGCAGCAGCTACCAGCGCGCCTATTTCTGGGCTGAAAAGGCTGCCAGCAACGGTGATCCGCAGGCCCAAAATCTCTTGGGGGTCTTGTATCAACATGGAAAAGGAATCGGGCAGGACAATAACAAAGCTGCCTTATGGTATGAGAGATCGGCCCGGCAGGGGAACGCCAAGGCGCAGGCCAATCTTGGAGATCTCTATGCATTGGGAAAGGGAGTCAAGACAGACGCCATCCAAGCGCTCATGTGGTTCTATTTATCTGCTGATCAAAATGAAGTGACTGCCATCAACTCCTTGGCTGACTATGAAAAAGGTCGGAGCGTGACAGAGAAAGCAACCGCACGGAAACTGGCAGATAGTTTCGCCGTCAAAGCCGAGTAAAATCATTTTCCCGAGGCTCTGATTGCTTTAGCAGCCTCTCTGGCAGCTTGGAGATGGAGTTCGTTATAAGCCGTCTGCCCGTAGATGGCTCGAACGGAATCGTCCACCGACAATTGAGCATCCTTCCAAGTGGCTTTGTATTCTTCACTGGAGGGCTGAGCCCCTGATTCTTGCACGGCAGCGGCGAAATCCTCTGCCATTGCATCCAAGGTAGCTTGTTGATCGGCAGGAATGGGGCGTTCTGGATCGGGGGGAGCAAAGGCTGCTGGAAGCGATGCCCCCACACCATCGGGCAACGCAACCTCAACAGTGGTCTCGGTTGGAACACCTGAGGCAAGTAGCGCATTCGGTTGGCTGGGGAAGTTCGGCGATGGGCTTGAAAGAACTCTGAAAGTTCCGGATGAAGCTCCAGGGGGTGCTGGTTTTGTATTTTGATCTCTCCGCGAATCAGGCGGCTGATTCGGTGGCTGTTTTCGTGCTGCCCCTTGGCCACTCGACTGCGTCAGCGGTCCAAGGTGCTCTTGCTGGGCATGCGGAGATGAGCTGCTTGCTGGGGAAGGGAGGTTTAGAGAGCTCTCTGCTTTGGCGTTTAATGCGGGTGGTGGAGCGGGAGCGATGGGCGCAACGTTCCTCTTCTCCTGCTGCTGCGATGACTGACTCAACAGGAAATATGATCCCCCTCCTACAACTGTCACGCCAAGAACTATTAACAGGAGAAGCTGTGTTCTATTCATAAAAAAGAACAGGTGCAGAGGCATAGCCCCTGCACCTGTCGGTTTGACTTAGTTAGTTGTTAACAATCTCTCATTACCAGAGAACAAGACCGCCATCGCCAATGCGATCAGCAGCCATCAATCCTGTGTCGATGCCAGCTGTTCCGAGGTTGGTTGGGATCTGTGCAGCCACTGCGTTGCGGAACAATGTTTGTCCGGCGTCCGCAGGACTTGTCGGGATCATGAAGTGCTGCTTGCTCCAGTAGGTGTAGGAACCATTTTTGATGTTGGCAAACGTGGTATCGAGTGCGCCGCCACCATCCGACAGAGAAACGCCATCAAACTTAATGATGCGCGCTCCTGCGCCGGTTGCGGTGTTGAGATCGCTGCCGGTTCCGATGTAACCAAGCATGTATCCAAACGCACTGGCCGCTTTCATCACCTTGGAAAGGTCCCCTCCCGAGTAGTAACCACCGTTGCCATTGTTCACGGGAGCTGAGGCATTTACCTCACCTGCGTCCGTTGTCACTTTATATTGAACAACGGGGTTGGCAATGCCGTAGCCGGTAACAGCAAGGACCGTAGCGCGCGTTCCTGAGGAGGGCGTACGACCAATCAGGTAAACCAGATTGGAGTCGCCTTCGGCTCCTAGGCCGGAAGCCGTCACTGTTCCTTGATACGCAAGGGCGCGGAACTGCTCAGCCGAGATGTTAGTGATCGTTCCAGGCGTGGATTCATTGACGATGAACACAAATGGGGTGATGCCCACGATCGTGTCGTCAACATCTACATCTGAGTATCCGAGCAGGGAACCTGACTCCGCAGTTGCCGTCGAAGCATACACGTCCGAGAAGCCCATCGTTGCTGTGGCAACCTCTGTGGCCGTTGATGTGGTGTTCTCTCCACCGGCAACCGATGAGCCGCTGAGGGGAACGGTAGCCGCAGGAATGAAGTTGCGTGATTTACCAATCACTGCCGCTTCTACCCCTTCGGACGAGCCTTCAAACGAACAATAGATCGTGTAGGTATCATTAACGCCAATATTTCCGATGAATGTCGCATATTTGGCTTTGCTGAGCCCATCGCCTCCTGCTTTTTCGCTATAAGTGTAGCGGTCGTTGCTGATTGCAGCGAGGATCGAATTGTAAACAGCACCTCGGAATGCGGTCGAACCGGTGAGGCGAATCGTGTAATCCGTTGCGAAAGCCGAAGACGCAAATGCGAGAGCGGCAGCACATGTGAGAAGTGATTTGATTTTCATAATAATTTTAGATGGTTAATTTTTTAGGCTTTAAGGTTTTGATTGCGACGGCGAACAAAGAATGCGATGGCAAGGCCAGACATTCCGAGTAGAGCGTAGGTGGATGGTTCCGGGATGGCGTAGATATCACCGTTTTGCCGGATGACGAATGTTGTCTCAAGTGTTCCTGTGCTCGATCCGGAAGCCGGATTGAGGAGGCGATAAACGTCAAGTGCCCCCTCGACATTGCTCACACCTGCAAACGAACCGTTGCTCACAGCACCCATGTTCTGCTCGATATCAGGAAGCGCGATGAAGTCGGTGCCTCCCACGTATTCCGACCAATCGCCAACAACGCTTTTGGCTACCTCGGCACCCCTGCCTAAGCTGGCTGGAGTTGTTGTAGCTGTCTGCGTGTTAAACACGTTCTGCATGCCCATAATGCTCGTTGCAGAAGCAGCGCGTTGGGACTGGAGAGTCACAGAAGGAGCCGTGCTGCCCGTAACCAAGTTGGTACGCGCTTTCGACAAGTAGATTGTCTGAGCAGCGTCACCGTTGACTACTGGATCGGAGTTGATGTTGGATTTGACGCCAGCAATACCCCAGAAGAGGGTTGCATCTGAGAACCAGCCAGCTCCGAAAGCTGCTTCTAAGTCCGTGTTGATGTTTGCGATGAATCCGACGTTCGAGTTATCGCGGAAGCTGGTGGCAAGGCCCAGATTGAACTGGTAAACCGAGCTTGCTCCACTGCGGAACCCGAGGACGAGATCCCCGTTGTCGAACGTGACAACCGCTGCTTTCGCAGAATTGGCTGTCAGCGCCGCACCAGCCAGCGCGATGAGCGCAAACCGGGTGAGTTTTGATTTTATCATGTTTTTTGGTTTTTGGTTTGTATGGCAGCGGCGCAAACCATCCGTACAAGCATGAACATGGCCGTCTGACGTGCCAAGAGATCGGGGAAAATCCGCCCGCTGACGAGGGAAGTATTGTTACGATTTCGTCACAATCAACGCCCTCCGGGCGAAAAGCGAAAAGCGAAAAGCTGAAAGTGGAAAACCAGGGAGCGGGCGCGGATCGTATAATCTGCAATTGGATTCACCATGAAGCTCCTGAAGAGCATGAATATCAATGTATTAGGTTTGTCCAGCACCGTCGATCTCATCCATCCAACGGGTAGCGGTACCCCCGCATGCCGGATTACTTTTTTGAAAGCCTTCCCTTCATGCGGCTTCATGATCTTCGTGGTAAACTCCGGTATGTGGGCGTGAGGGGTCTGTCGCGCGTATTGACGCCTTTTTGGGAGAGCGAAAAGCGAAAAGCGGAAACCTGAGGGCAGCCTTGACATTTCGATTTATGGCATCATGGTGCCAAACATGAGGACAACGATTGACATCCATGATGCCATTTTAAGGGAGTTGAGGGAGGTCTCGGCGAGGGATCGGCGGCCGTTCCGGGTGGTCGTACAGGAAACGCTTCAGCGCGGTCTGGCGGGGAAGGGAGCCGCCGCGAAGACGATCCGGATCGAGCCCCGGGCGGTTGGGGTCAAAACCGCATTCCGGGGACTCAGCATGAACCAGCTCTACGACGAGCTCGAATCCCGATGATCGTTCCGGATGCCAACATTTTGATCTACGCTTACGATACGACGTCGCCGCACCACGTGAAGGCAAAGAGCTGGTGGGAGGCGGCCTTGTCCGGCAGCGAGCCGATCGGCATCCCGTGGGTCGTCGTGCTCGCCTTCACCCGCATCCTGACGCATCCGTCGGTTTGTACGGAGCCGATGACCGTGAAGCAGGTGAGGAAGCGCGTCGGCCAATGGTTTAACCAGCCCCACGTCCGCCTGCTGGCACCGGCTGCGGAGACCATCGCCTTGTTTTTCGAGTTGCTGGAAGCCGCCGAGCTCGGCGGCAACCTTTCAACAGACGCCCTGATTGCCGCGCACGCCAAGGAAAATGGAGCCGTTGTCTATTCCAGCGACCGCGATTTTGACCGGTTTCCTGCGGTCAAATGGAGGAACCCACTCGCGTAGGCGGGCGATGCTCCGTCAGCGCCGACTTTTGCCTTGGTGGTTGGTAACCGCCACCGGCCAACAGGCGAGAGGGGAGCCGGGATGAAGGGAGTGTAAAACTGTTCGTTCTTGTCCCGGACGAGAAGTCGTTTTATGTTTTGCCTATGCAAGCTCACCGCGCTGAAACGACTCTGGCTGAGGATGGGATCGTAACAATCCGCGACACTCCGTTCCGCCGCGGGGAATCCGTCGAGGTGATCGTTTTTCCATTTGCTCCCCCTGCAGACCCAGCCGCGAGCGATCCTCTTCATGGCATTCCGATGACTTTTCTCCCTCCTCCAGAGCCCCTGGGCGAAGCCAAGACTCCGAAGGAACTGTTGGAGATTTTTCGCCGGTTGCAGCAGACCGTTGGCCTGACTCAAGCTGATGCCTCTGCATGGAAGCAGACCGTTGCGGAGGCCAGGCGGTAAAGTACCGTGATCCACCTTGACGCGAACTTTCTGATTGAGGCGTTGCTTCCCGGTAGCGCGGCGGAGACCCGGGTTGTCGAGTGGCTTCACCGCGGAAATCGCTCGGAATCAGCACCTTAGCTTGGGGGGAATTTCTCTGCGGACCCATTTCAAATGCAGCTGAATCTCTGGCGCGACAACTCCTGCCGCACGCGGAGCGCTCGGATGCCGAGTCGGCGGCAAGCCTTTTCAATCTGACAGGCCGACGCTCCAAAAGTTTCGCAGACTGCTGCATCGCGGCAACTGCGATGCGGGTCGGTGTTCCTTTGGCGACCAGCAACCGGAAGGATTTCCTCCCGCTCACCACGCATGGCCTGGTTCTGTCGGATGAGGAGGGAAACCCGAAAATTGAAGGCTGAAAGCGGAAAGCGGAAAACCAGCGAGCGCCCTGAACACGGATCCTATATTCCGCAATTGGGTTCACCGTGAAGCTCCTGAAGACCAGGGAGGTCAGTGTATTAAGTGGGCCAGCGCCGTCGATCTCGTCCAACGGGTAAAGGTACCCCCGCATGTTGGATCACTTTTTTGAAAGCCTTCCCTTCATACTCTTCATGATCTTCGTGGTAAACTCCGGCCTGGGCGTGAGGGGTCATGACGCCTTTTCTGGAAAACAGATCATGCTTTCACGGTAGGCTCTCGGCTTTCGTTGACTGCTACAGAATACCATTCCCGGTCCGATGATTGATGGATGAGAAGGGGGAAATCGACGGACGCCACAGCCCTTGTTCCGCCGTAGTTTTGTCGAAGGCGAAAGGGCATCCCTCCAGGTTTTGGCCCGCCGCTGGAGGGCGATGCTCCGTCAGCGCCGACTTTCGCCTTGGTGGTTGGTAACCGCCACCGTCGAGCTGGCGAGTGGGGGGGCCGGGATGAAGGGAGAGAGTCAGACTGCCGATGGGCAGGAAAACGTTGCCTCTAAGGCAGCGGCGGTTTCGTTCGGGGGCAGAACCGCTTCGGCCTGACACCAGACCCGGAGAACATCCGGGCAGAAATCGATACCGCCCGGCCACTCGACGGTAAGCCCGTTTGTACGGCCTTGCAAAAAAAGGGCGGGATCGCGCAGGGGGTCGTCCGGGGCGAGGGCAGGTGCCAGATCAAGCCGGGCGCTGAAGCCATCCGAGAACGTCAGTTGCACGCGGAAGCCTTCCAGAAAGTTGATGTTGGTGACTCTCATGGCAGTGGAGCGATGCGGTTCAGCGGGCGTCCGGCCCTCATATTATCCCACTCCTGCATTAATTCCCCCTGGTGCAGAGCGGCCCACTCGATAACTTGCCCGAGAACTCTGGGAGGGAGCTTGCCGACCATCACCGCAAAATCGCCGATACGAATAGATGCCTCCCACTCCCCGCTCACGGCATGAAAGTGCGGCGGGTTGTGCTCTGCACGCGTGTTGATGAAAATGCTCACCGGGCCCCATTCGGAAATTTTCGGCATGGGATGGATTGTGTCATCGGGCGTTCAGTCAGTCAACAACCTGGCTGCAACCTGACTGCAAACAGCCCCACAGGGACCGGTTCCATCCGGTCCGATGATTGATGGATGAAGGGGGAAATCGACGGACGCCACGGAGGGCATCCCTCCAGGTTTTGGGTCGCCGCTGGAGGGCGATACTCCGTCAGCGCCGACTTCACGGGGCGTCCCTTCTTCAAGGCTGTCAGCGGAACAGATCGCTGTGCGTGCCGGTGCGCTCGAAGCAAACGTGCGTGTCCTTTTCCGTAAGAGCATAGATCAGCACCCAATCTGGCTCGATATGGCAATCGCGACTGCCTGCAAAATGGCCGCGCAGCGGGTGGTCTTT
>Ga0247838_1001729_pt1 | contig 30065 bp, 23 predicted proteins | sample LaCruzMarch2015__5_FD_189097 | JGI IMG/M metagenome (GOLD analysis project Ga0247838, IMG submission 189097) | Freshwater microbial communities from meromictic Lake La Cruz, Castile-La Mancha, Spain - LaCruzMarch2015_15m | ecosystem: Environmental > Aquatic > Freshwater > Lake | place: Spain... | reverse complement strand
AACGTCTCGACTGACCGGAGTAGACTATGCACAACTTCCCCGATTTCTCCCAGCAGCCGGAGGTGGCGAATGCCCTCACCGGGCTCGGCCAGTCCGCCAAGGACAGTAGCGAGGCCTTCGTGCGCTATGCCAAGGATCTGGACTTCATCGCCAAGACCCACGGTGAGCGGGCGGCCAAAACGGCACAGACCAACCTCCAGCGCAACCATGAGGCCTGGACCAATGTCACGAAGGCCCTGATGTCGCCCCAGCTGGCCCCGCAACTGGCCCAGCAGTGGATCGCCTATCTCACCGATGCCGCCCAGCGCGCGGTGCTCGTCACCGATGCCCTGCGCCAGCGCGGCAACTACTTCAACGAGCACGAGGAGAACGCGAACAAGACGGTGCTGAGTTGGGACCACGACCTGGTGATCGACGGAGCCAAGCTGGCCCGCCCGGTCAACTACTCGTTGGTGCGCATCCGGGCTCCCGAGGGCGTGACGGTGCGCGAGAACGGCCGCCCCTACATCATCATCGACCCGCGCGCCGGCCACGGCTCCGGGATCGGCGGATTCAAGCACGAGAGCGAGGTCGGCGTCGCCATCCATCAGGGTCATCCGGTCTATTTCGTGACCTTCACCCGACTCCCGCAACCCGGCCAGACCATCGCCGACGTCACCGCCGCGGAGGCCGATTTTGTGCGCGAGGTGCGCCGCCGTCATCCGGACGCGCCCCGGCCGATCGTCATCGGCAACTGCCAGGGCGGCTGGGCCGCCATGCTGCTGGCTGCCACCAACCCGGACATTACCGGTCCCATCGTCGCCAACGGGGCGCCCTTGTCCTATTGGGCCGGCCAGAAGGGCAAGAACCCGATGCGCTACATGGGCGGCCTGGTGGGCGGTGCCATGTCCATCAAGCTCATGAGCGACCTGGGCAACGGGCTTTTCGACGGCTCCAACCTGGTGTCCAATTTCGAGCGCCTGAGCCCGAGCAACACCTGGTGGAGCAAGTACTACGACCTGTGGCGGGAGGTGGACACCGAGGTCCCGCGCTTCGTCGGGTTCGAGCGCTGGTGGAGCAGTTTCTATTATATGACCGAGCAGGAAATCCGCTGGATCGTGGAGAACCTGTTCGTCGGCAACCGCCTGGCGCGGGGCTGCGCCAACCTGGACGCCCGCACCCATGTGGACCTGCGCAACATCAACTCGCCGATCATTATCTTCGCCTCGCACGGGGACAACATCACCCCGCCGCAGCAGGCCCTGGGTTGGATTGCCGATCACTACAAGGACGTGGCGGAGATCAAGGCGCGCGGTCAGCGCATCCTCTACACCCTGCACGAAAATGTGGGGCATCTGGGGATCTTCGTCTCCTCGACGATCGCCAAGAAGGAGCATCAGGAGATCGTCTCCACCCTGAAGGCGATCGAGGCCCTGTCTCCCGGCCTCTACGAGATGGTGATCGCGGACGCCACCGGCGAGGGGTTAGACCGCCGTTTCCACGTCATCTTCCAGGAGCGCACCATCCCCGAGGTCATCGCGGAGTGCGGCGGGGATGACTCCGACCGCCCGTTCGCCGCCGTGGCCCGTTACTCGGAGCTTGCGACCCACCTCTACGACCTGACGCTCAGCCCCATGGTCCGGGCGATGAGCACCCAGCAGAGCGCGGAGCTGCTTGCCGCGACCAACCCGATGCGCATGCAGCGTGCGAGCCTGAGTGACCGCAACCCGCTGATGCAGCCGATGGCGGCCCTGGCCGAGCAGGTGCGCGCACAGCGCCAGGCGGCGCCCGCGGACAACCCCTTCCGGCAACTGGAGCAGTTCGGCGCCGATCTGGTGACTCAGGGGTGGGACCAGGTGCGGGACATGCAGAACGCCATGATCGAGATGAGCTTCCACCTGCTGTGGTCGCTGCCCCCGGTGGCGGCGCTGGGCGAGCCCATGTCACAACTCATCAGCGAGGCCCCCCAGGAAGACCTGCGCACCCTAGTGCAGGTGCAGGATGCACTGGACCGGATCGAGCAAGGCGGCTTCGCCGAGGGCGTGATCCGCATGCTGATTCTCATGGCCCACTCGCGCAAGGCGGTGCGCCGCTCGCGCTTGGAGCGCTCCAACCAGATGCTCATGAGCACCGAGCCGTTCGCGAGCATGAAGCCGAAGACCCGCACCCGGATGATCCATCGCGAGTCGCTGATCGTGGGCTTCGAACCGGAGGCGGCGATCGCCGCGCTGCCCAAACTGATCGCGGGTGAGGAGGACCGTCGCCGGGCCTTGGCCCTGTGCTGGGAGATCGCCGGCCCGCGTGAGGAGATGAGCTCCGAGACCCTGGTGCTGATGGCACGGCTCGCCGCGGTGCTGGACCAGGAGGCGTTGCCGTGGCAGGAGGCGAGCGAGCAACCCGACCAGCCTGACCCAGCCGACCAGCCCGAGAAGGTCAGCAAGGTACGCAGGATCGCGTGACCCGCAGCGCCGGAAGGACGGCCTTCGGGCCGCCCTCCCGCGTACGCAACCGGCCCCGGACCACGCGGCGCCGACACCGCTCCAACGCAGCAGAGGAGATCCCCAGTGCGCCCTGACCGGACCCGCCACCACAGCACCGAGCGTGGCAAGTTGGTAACCGCTGCCGAAGCGGTCCGCCTGATCCGTCCGGGCGACACCGTCGCCACTGGCGGTTTCGTCGGCATCGGCGTCCCCGAGGAGATCGAGATCGCCCTCCAGGACCTCTACCTGGCGCACGCGGACGACACCGATGACACCACGTGCCCGCGCGACCTGACCCTGGTCTATGCCGCCGGTCAGGGAGACGGTGACGCGCGCGGGCTCAACCACCTGGCCCCCATCGGCCTGGTCAGGCGGATCATCGGCGGCCATTGGGGGAAGGTCCCCAAGCTCCAGCAACTGGCGGTCGACAACCAGATCGAGGCATACAACCTCCCGCAGGGCGTCATCTCACAGTTGTTTCGCGACATCGCCGCCGACAAGCCCGGGCACCTCTCGCGCGTCGGCCTGGGGACCTTCGTCGACCCGCGTTTCGGCGGCGGCAAGCTCAATGCGCGCACCACCGAGGACTTGGTGGAACTGATGCAGATCGGCGGCGAGGAGTATCTCTTCTACAAAACGTTTCCGATCGATGTGGCCATTGTCCGCGGGACTACAGCCGATCCCGATGGCAACATCACGATGGAGCGTGAGGCCCTGACCCTGGAATCACTCGCGCTGGCGATGGCCGCCCACAACAGCGGCGGGCTCGTGATCGTGCAGGTGGAGCGGGTGGCCGAGCGTGGGTCACTCAACCCCAGGCAAGTCAAAATCCCGGGCATCCTGGTCGACTGCATCGTGGTCGCGCGTCCCGAGAACCATATGCAGACCTTTGCCAGTGCCCATAACCCGGCCTTCGCCGCCGAGGTGCGGTTGCCGCTGGACGCCGTAGCGGCCATGAGCATGTCCGAGCGCAAGGTGATCGCACGGCGCGCCGCCATGGAACTGCGGCCCAATGCCGTGGTGAACCTGGGGATCGGAATGCCGGAAGGGATTGCCGCCGTTGCCAACGAGGAGCGCATCCTGGATATGATGACCCTGACGGCGGAGCCGGGAGTCATCGGCGGCGTCCCGGCCGGTGGCCTCGATTTCGGGGCGGCGACCAACGCCGCGGCCATCATCGATCAGCCCTATCAGTTCGATTTCTATGACGGCGGCGGACTGGACCTGGCCTTCCTCGGCCTCGCCCAGGTCGACCGGGCGGGTAACGTCAACGTCTCGAAGTTCGGCAGTCACCTCGCCGGGGCCGGCGGCTTCATCAACATCAGTCAGAGTGCCCGTCAGGTCGTCTTCGTCGGCACTTTCACCGCCGGCAGACTCGGGCTCTCCTTTGCCGACGGGCAACTGCGGATCGAGCGCGATGGCTCAGGGTGCAAGTTCGTCAGCACCGTGGAGCAATGCACCTTCTCCGGAGCCTATGCCGTCTGCCGCGGCCGTGAGCCCCTATATATCACCGAACGCTGCGTCTTCCGGCTGACCGCGCGGGGATTGGAACTGACCGAGATCGCTCCCGGCGTTGACTTGGAGCGTGACATTCTGGCGCGGATGGAATTCGTGCCCATCATCCACAATCCGCAGCCCATGGACGCCCGGCTCTTCCTGCCCCAGCCGATGGGGCTGCGCGGCGCCTTGGTCGATCTGCCCCTGCCGGCGCGGCTCGTCTACGACCCGGCCAAAGACACGCTTTTTGTCAACTTCGAACGACTGGAGGTGAGGGACCACGCGACGATCGGCGTCATCCGTGATCTGATTGCCGATATTTGTGAACCAATCGGGCACAAAGTGTGCGCAGTGGTCAATTACGAGGGCTTCGAGGTCGACCGCGACCTGGAGGATGATTACCTGAACATGGTGCAGGAAGCCGTAAACCGCTACTACCGCAGCGTCAGTCGCTATACCAGCAGTGTTTTCATGCGTACCAAGCTAGGGAGCGACCTGGCGGCACGCGGTCTCGCACCGCACATCTTCGAGTCGGTCGACGAGGCGCGGGCCTTCCTGGCGGGAGACGCCGAGCGGACCACCGGCTGACGGAAGCGGTCAGCCCTCAGCTTGAGTTAGAATGCGGCCGTGGGTAGGCCGAAGCGACATGGTGCAGGGTTGCCCGCGCGGGAGCCCAAGGCGTCAGCCTTGGTACGCGGGCGCCAAGGCTGACGCCTTGGACTTCAGCAGGTCTTTTCGTGCGCAGCCTGACGTTTGATGGACTACTCCCAAGGAGCGAACTTTGGCGAAACCGCGGCTGAATCTTCCCGAGATCGAGTCATCCCTGCGCGCGGTGCAGCGGGACTTCGCGCAGATCAATGCCACCCTGGACAGTCCGCGCGACCCGTTGCGGGACGAGGTGCTGGACAACCTGCTGGCGGGTTATGAGTACGTCGACTCGCTGCTCGCGGCCGAGCTGGACCCTTTCGCGCTCGGCAATTCCAAACACCTCTTGCAGCTCAATTACCTGGTGCTTTGCGGAACCCGCGATCTGGCCTATGAGGAATGTGCCCGGCACGTTCGTGAGACCGAGCAGCGCTATTACGATGACACCAACCCCGGCGGCGCGCGCGCCTTCATGAATGCCATGGCTGACCAACGCGGCAAGAGCGTCTGGCGGCGCGCGGCCGGTGCCTATATTCAGATGCTCTCGGCGCCCCAACTCTTCATCGAGGGCAATCACCGCACCGGTGCCTTGGTGATGAGTTGCCTGCTGTGTCGGGAAGGTCACCCCCCATTCGTGCTGACGGTCGGCAACGCCAAGGCCTATTTCGACCCGTCCTCGGTCGTCAAGGGCTGCCGCAAACGCAGTTTTCACGCGCTCATGGCGATTCCGAAACTGCGCAAATGTCTCGCCAAGCTCATCGAGAACGAAGCGGATCGACGCTTTTTGACGCGCTAAAAGCGAACCTTCAACGTCGCGCCCGCAAAGGGGGCGGTGGCGTAATCGGCATCCGCCAGTTTGTCGCCCTGCGCGTTTTCCAGCCGCAGGTTGCCCGCCGTTTTGGCTCCGGCGACCAGGCTCAGACTGACGAAACGTCCAAGGGTGTGCGCAACGCCCAGGTAGACCGGGATGGATCTGTCCTGACCCACGCCGTCGGGAGTCGGGCCCTGGTCGTCCAGGCGGAAGCGCTCGTTCTCATAACGCACGCCGAAACTGAGGGTCCAGGTGTCCGCGGGCCGCCATTCCAGGACCAGGCCAGGGCCGCGGCTGGCCGCAAGGCCGCCGCCGGTGTTCAGGCTCAGGGTGTCGGTTATTTTCCAGTCCACCGCGAGAATCGGGAACACACTGGCGTCAGCCTCGATCTCGGAGAAGGCGCCGAATCCAGGGCCGATGGTCAGGCGGTCGCTGACCCGGTAACTGGCGGCGGCCAGCACCCCGCCGAAGGCTCCGTCATCCAGCGCGGCCCCCTCCTCGGCGGCCCAGCGCATGCTCGGCAGGGCGAACAGTGTCCATCGTTCGCTCAGGCGGGCGTTCAGGCTGACTCCCGCGCGGGCGCTGCGGATGGTTGACCAGGGCGCGGCGGCGAGTGCGTACGCACCGCCCGCGAAGTCGTACCCGAACTCAGTGTAACCCAGCGTCAACCCGAGCCGCAGCCCCGGCGTCAGTGATCGGGAGAGACCGACGCGCAGCGCCGTTTCGTCCATCGCGACAGCCCCGCCGCCATCGAGGTCGGCGCTGAATTGATGGGCGCCCAGTGCCTCGATCGACAGCCCCCAGGGTTTGGCCGGCGGTTCGGCCGCCCAGACCCAGGGTGAGACGAGTAATAAAGTGACCTGAAACCAGGCAGCAGGAAGTGGACGCATCGGACAGCCTCGGGTGGATCTCATGCTCATCGCTGAATGCTGATTGCTGTACTCGGATTTATAGCAGGAACAGGGTCGCGAGTCCCAGGAAGATGAAGAATCCGCCGGAATCGGTCAGCGCGGTGACCAGGACCGAACTGCCGAGCGCCGGATCGCGGCCAAGCCGCTGGCGGATCAGCGGAATCAGGACTCCCGCGGTGGCGGCCAGCAGCAGGTTGAGCGTCATGGCGCCGCTCATCACCAGACCCAGGTAGGGGTTCTGGTAGAGCCACCAGGCCAGAAGCCCGACCACGCCGCCCCAGACGATGCCGTTGATCATGGCCACGCCCAGTTCCTTGGCCAGCAGCCGCCACATGGCACTGGGGTCGACCCGGCCCATGGCGATGGCCCGCACGATCATGGTGATGGTCTGATTGCCCGCGTTGCCGCCGATGCCGGCGACGATCGGCATCAGTGCCGCCAGGGCCACCAGCTTTTCGATCGAACCCTCGAACAGGTCGATCACCCGCGAGGCGGCAAAGGCCGTGATCAAGTTGATCGCCAGCCAGGCCCAGCGATTCTGCACCGAGCGAATCACGGGTGCGAAGATGTCTTCCTCTTCGCGCAAACCCGCGCTGCTCAGGATTTCCGCTTCGGACTCCTCGCGGATCTGGTCGACCATGTCGGCCACCGTGACGCGGCCAAGCACCCGCCGCTCCGCGTCGATCACCGGCACTGAAATGAGGTCGTAGCGTTCGAACGCTTTGGCAGCGTCCCCGGCGTCGTCCTCCGGGGCCAGGGTGATCAGCGACTGCCCCTTCATGACCGTGGAGACCAGCAGGTCCTGCTCATTGATGAGCAGGGACTCCATCGTCAGGAGACCGCGCAGACGCTCCTCACGGTCGATGACGAACAGCTTGTCGGTATGATCGGGCAGCGCCTCGAACCGGCGCAGGTAGCGCAACACCACCTCCAGGGTCACGTCCTCGCGCACCGTGACCATGTCGAAGTCCATCAGGGCACCGACCGTCCCCTCCGGGTAGGACATGGCGGCCCGGACCTGCTCCTGTTCCTCCTGGTCGAGCGAATTGAAGACATCCTGCATCACCTCCGGCGGCAGGTCCGGAGCCAGGTCGGCCAGTTCGTCCGCGTCCAGCGTTTCCGCGGCGGCTTTGAGTTCCTCGGGGTCCATGCGCTCGATCAGGGTGGCGCGGACCGCATCCGAGACCTCCAGCAGAATCTCGCCATCCTTGTCCGCGCGCACCAGGTCCCAGATGAAGCGGCGGTCATCGAGCGGCAGCGCTTCGAGGATCTCGGCGATGTCCGCGGGATGCAGGCGATCGAGCTTGCGCCTCAGCCGCGCCAGCTCCTGCCTGGAGGAAATCGATTCCACCAGATCCTGATGCGGCATGTGTTGGCGCTGGACCAGATTCTCGACCAGCCGGTGACGCGATAGCAGATCCTGGACGTCGTGCAGGTGGTGATGCAGGGCATCCGGATCACGTGGCTTCTGCTCATTCATGCGTGCGGTGCCGAGTCTGGGTCGCGGGCGGGGGGATTCAGGCGCGCACTCTAATGTAACCGGCTACCGGATGGCGAGATGCATCGGTGGACGGCGCTCAACCCAACGGGCGCGCAACGAGGTCCTCGGGCACGAGGCAAGAGAGCGTTCGGCGAGCAGCGGCTCAGGCGGCCAGCGGCACGGCGTCCTGGCCGACATCCACCGCCTGGGTCAGCGCGTCGTGGGCCAGGGTGTCCAGGTCGACCAGGGTCGTCTCGCCATCCAGGTGTGGGCGGAGCGTCTTCTTGAGGTAGGCGTCCCAACCATTGTCCCACCGGGTCGGCTCTTTGCACCAGGCGGAGAGTGTGGGAATGATCGAATCATCCGCCTGTCTGCGGGCGATCTGCACCAGCCGGGTGAGGTGTTGCCGCTCCGGGAAACGCTCGATCAGATGGCGCCAATGGTCGGGGCCGACGTCCTGCGGGGTGAGGGCAAGGCGGACCGGCAGGGACCCGGCGAAGCGGCCGGCCCGCCCGAGCATCTCCAGCCGGTGCTCCGGGACCGCCAGCCCCTTGACCACCTGAGCATAGGCGTCCGCGGGGTCGGCCAAGGCGGCATCCACCAGACTCAGAGCCTCGGCCCGGCGCTCCGGTCCGAGTCGGAAGAGCAGATCGGCCTGGCCCACCCGGCCGATCTGTTGCAGGCGGGGGAGTTCTGTTTGCTCCGAGGCCAAAGCACGCTCGGCGGCCTCCGCGTCCCAGTGGACACCCTGGACGGTGCCGCCGCGTCGGCGCGGCTCCCGCGGGTGGGCACGTTGCTCCTCCTGACCGGCTGCCCCGGTGGCGATCAGTCGCACAAGCCTTGTTATGCGGTAGTCGTTGCCATAGACATGACGATAGCGCTCCAGCACCTCAGTGGCCTGCGTGCCCCGTCCCTCGGCGACCAGGAGGCAGCCAAGGGTGTAGAGGGCGACGGCATTCTCTGCGCGGCCGAGATAGTCGCGCAGCAAGCTCAGTGCCTCGTCGGCGCAGCCCCGCAACCACAGCACCCGTGCCAGCTCGACGAAGGTGGGTTCATCGCTCGGCTCTAGGACCGCGGCCTTGCGCAGCAGGGCCTCTGCCGCGCCGAGCGCACCTCGGCCGACCCAGGTGAGGGCGAGGTCGATGTATAGCGCCGCATGGGACGGGATGCGACGCACCGCCTCCCAGAGCACCGCCTCGGCCAGATCCGGACGGCCCAGGCAATCGAGGCCGGTGGCGCGAACGCTCCAGGCATGGCCGTCGGACGGGGACCAGAGCAGGGCGCGGCGGGTCAAGGCGAGTGCGTGGCCAGGGGTCTGCTTCATCACGATCCTGGCGATGTTGGTGCAACTCGTGACCAGGTAATAGCTCTCGCCGGTTGCATCGGCATGGCGCTTCACCTGGTCCAGCAACGCCGCCATCTCCCGCCACAGCTTCTCGGTCAGCCCCTCCTCGCGGCACTCCCGCCTCATTCCATCAATGATGCCGGAGATGTTATTGGGCAGGGGTGGCACGCGCCGCGGCTTCCCGACCGAGTGCTGGCGCTGGGTCCGATAAATGGCCAGGATGTGCTCCAGATCCGCAAGCGAGCGCACCTTGGTCTCGCCGAGGGCATAGTCCAGAGACTCGACCCGGATGAGAACTTGCTCGCTGCCGAGATCGGACCAGACCGCCGGTGCGAGGGCGGCCTCGGCGTTCAGCGGCAGAAAGGTCTCCGGCAGTTCGATGTAGACCGAGCCTGACAGGTAGTCCATGCGGGTTTCAAGCCAGCCTTCGTAGGCAGGTTCGGCCGGCCCGTGTGCGGTCTCGTAGCGGGCCTGTCGCGTCTGATCGACACGTTCCTCGAAACGGAAATTTTCCACCCGCGCCCGCAAGACGGCATCGCCCGACTCGATCAGCAGGCGTCCTTGCTGGACGCGCATCAAGACAGCCAGCGGATCAGATGCCGCTCAGTCCTCCCCCAAGGCTCCGCGGATCAGCGCCGCGTCCAGCCCGTCTCTGGATGGAATCCGCAGGCCGCCGCTCTCACCCCCGCAACGGATGCCATCCTGCGCCTCGCGGACGAAGCCGGCGGCCACGACCGGCATAGGCGCGAACAGGTCCGCTATGTAGCGATGGGAAAATTCCTTGGGGAAGAGGATCGGGCATTCGCGGTCGCCGGTCTGCAGGACGATATATTTCACGATGCGGCCCTCCGCGGGTGGTCAGACTCGCCCTACGGCGAGGATGGGCTCTTGTCAGGGTCCGCTGTTATGCTAAGCCGCGTCCAGGGCGAAATGCGTAATTTTCATGGTGTGTTCGGGCCTAGGGATTTCGCCAACCTCGGTGGAGACGCGGTTTACAATGTATCTTGTTTAACACTATAAACCGCGCCAACTCCAGCAATCGGCGAGTCTGCCGGGGCCGATCCCATCCAAAAACATCGCATACCGCGCTGGGCGCGGTTTAGGCGCACCTGTTTGCGACCCGATTTTAACCTGACCGGAGCCAAGTCATGAAACTTCCCCGTCTCTCGCCTCTTGTGTTCGGTGGTGTGCTGCTGGTTGGTGCGGTTCAGGCCCCCGCCGACACGCTCGAGAAGATCAAGGATGCGGGTTCGATCACCTTGGGTCACCGCGAATCCTCGATCCCGTTCTCTTACTACGATGATCAGCAGCGCGTGATCGGCTACTCGCAGGACATCGCGTTGCGGGTCGTGGATGCGATCAAGCGTGAACTGCCACTGCCGGACCTTCAGGTCAGACTCAACCCGGTGACCGCGCAGAATCGGATTCCGCTGATTCAGAACGGGACCATCGATCTGGAGTGCGGATCGACGACCAATAACACCGAGCGGCAGAAGCAAGTCGCCTTCTCCACCACGATCTTTGTCGTCGGCACGCGCTTGTTGACCAAGAAAGCGTCGGGCATCCAGGATTTCAGTGACCTCGCCGGTAAGAATGTCGTGACCACCGCCGGTACCACGTCCGAGCGGCTGCTGCGCAAGCTCAACGAAGACCGGCAGTTGAACATGAAGATCATCTCGGCCAAGGATCACGGCGAGTCGTTCCTGACGCTGGAAACCGGCCGCGCCGCCGCCTTCATGATGGATGACGCGCTCCTCTATGGCGAATTGGCCAAGGCCAAGCGCCCCGACGATTGGGTCGTGGTCGGCACCCCGCAATCCTTGGAAGCCTATGGGTGTGTGCTGCGCAAGGATGATCCGGCGTTCAAGACGCTCGTGGATGCGACCATCGCCGGACTCATGACCAGCGGCGAGGCGCAGACGCTCTATGCCAAGTGGTTTCAAAGCCCGATTCCACCCAAGGGCTTGAACCTGAACTTCCCGCTCTCGGCGGAGATGCTCGAACTGTATCGCAACCCCAACGATCGGGCGCTGCAATAGGTTGCTATGAGCTACAACTGGAATTGGGATATTTTTCTCAGCCCGACGCCATCGGGCGAATCGACCTATCTCGGCTGGCTGCTCGATGGGCTGCAGTGGACGCTCACGCTGTCGCTGGGGGCCTGGATCATGGCGCTGGTGCTGGGCATCGGGCTTGGGGTGCTGCGGACCGTGCCCAATCGTTTGCTCGCCGGCAGTGCCGCGGCCTACGTCGAGGTCTTTCGCAATGTGCCGCTGCTGGTGCAGTTGTTCATCTGGTATTTCGTGCTGCCCGAGTTGCTGCCGACAACCTTAGGCGATGCGCTCAAACAGACCGACCCGCTGGCGCAGCAGTTTTTCGCGGCCTTGCTGTGTCTGGGTTGTTTCACCGCGGCGCGGGTCTGCGAGCAGGTCCGCTCGGGGATCGCGGCGCTGCCGCGCGGACAGCGCAATGCCGGGCTGGCGCTCGGTCTGACGCTGCCCCAGACCTACCGCTATGTCCTGCTGCCGATGGCGCTGCGCCTGATCCTGCCGCCGCTCACCTCGGAGTTTCTCAACGTTTTCAAGAATTCAGCGGTGGCGTCGACGATCGGTCTGATCGAGTTGTCGCGGCAGAGTCAGCAGCTCGTCGATTACACCGCGCAGGCGTATGAGGCCTTCATCGCCGTCACCCTGCTGTATGTCCTCATCAATGTGCTGGTGATGTTCGGGATGCGCCTGCTGGAGCGGCGGACGCGCGTACCGGGCTATATTGGGGACACGTGATGGATACATTCGACTGGACCTCGATTCCCGGTGCGCTGCCGATTCTTGCGGACGGGATGCTGATCACCCTGGAGATCACCGCGACCGCGATCCTGGTCGGCATCCTCTGGGGCACCCTGCTGGCCTTGGCGCGTTTGTCCGGCAACCGCCCGCTGGCGTGGCTGGCCGCCGCCTATGTGAATCTGTTCCGTGCGGTGCCGCTGGTCATGGTGATCCTGTGGTTCTATCTGATCGTACCGACGCTGTTGCAGCGCTGGCTCGGTGTTGCTCAAAGCAGCGATATTCGCATGATCTCGGCACTGGTCGCATTCGCGTTGTTCGAGTCAGCCTATTATGCCGAGATCATCCGCGCCGGCGTTCAGAGTGTACCCAAGGGTCAGGTCGATGCGGCGTTCGCGCTCGGTATGCCCTACCATCTGACCATGCGTCTGGTGGTGCTGCCGCAGGCATTCCGCAACATGCTGCCGCTCTTGCTGACCCAGGCGATCATTTTGTTCCAGGATACCTCGCTGGTGTATGTGATCGGACTGGCGGATTTCTTCGGCGCCGCCTACAAGGTCGGTGATCGCGATGGCCGACTGGTGGAATTGCTGTTGTTTGCCGGCGCGGTCTATTTCATCCTCTGTTTCAGCGCCTCGCTGCTGGTGCGGCAATTGCAGAAGAAGTATTCCACATGAGCATGATCCAGATCAAAAACGTCTCGAAGTGGTATGGCGACTTTCAGGTTTTGACCGACTGCAGCACGCACGTAAATCCGGGCGAGGTGGTGGTGGTGTGCGGTCCCTCGGGGTCGGGCAAGAGTACATTGATCCGCTGCGTCAATGGCCTCGAAGCCATACAGCAGGGCCGCATCGTCGTCAACGGCACGGCGCTCGCCGATCCGACGACCAATCTGTCAAAACTGCGAGCGCAAGTCGGTATGGTCTTCCAGAACTTCGAGTTATTCCCGCACATGAGTGTCACCGATAACCTGACTATCGCCCAGATCAAGGTCCTCGGCCGATCGACCGAGGAGGCGCTGGCGCGCGGTCTGGCGATGCTCGATCGGGTCGGGCTCAAGACCCAGGCGTCCAAGTTTCCGGGTGCGCTCTCCGGTGGGCAGCAGCAGCGCGTGGCGATTGCCCGCGCCCTGGCGATGGACCCCATCTGCATGCTGTTCGATGAACCGACCTCCGCGCTCGATCCGGAGATGGTCAACGAGGTGTTGGACGTCATGGTCGAACTGGCGACCGAGGGCATGACCATGATGTGCGTGACCCACGAGATGGGGTTCGCCCGCAAGGTGGCGGATCGGGTGATTTTCATGGACCACGGCCGGATCGTCGAGGACGCCTCCAAGGACGACTTTTTCGGGTCGCCGCGTGCGGAGCGCGCCCAGGTTTTCCTGTCCAGGATACTCCAGCACTGAGCCGATTGCGCCGTCACCGTGGTCCGTCGCGAAGCAGTGGTTCCCAAGCGTCTCTATCCTTCGTATCCTCTACCTTACTCATGTCGGTAACCGAAGCGGGGCTTAAGCTCATGTCATCTTTGCCTGTGCATTATCGGGTCGTCGGTGACGACGACTATATGCTGGAGATCACGGTCGGCAGCGACGGTGCGTTCGTGGTCAACAGCGGTGATCACACCAGCCATAAGCCCCGTCACGGCACGCTGGACCCGTTCCAGCGGGAGCGACTGGCGGCGGTGCTGGCATCGCTGGGCCCGTCACGGGACCATCCGGCCCCAGCGGGTGCCCCCGGTTTCATGGCCGAATTGACGCTGGGTGAGGGCGCCGCCGCGCGCGTCTTGCGTTTTTGGGAGGGTGCGCTGGACGAGGAGCCGCAGCTCCAGGCCGCGATCCGGGAGTTGGAGGTCATCTGACCCGCGCGCGCCGGTCGGCGCCGCGCCGACTCCGGTTCACCAGGGCTGATGGTGGATGCGCTCCGCTTGTTCACCCTGCAACACGGGCGCTGTTGTTAGGGTTAATAAGGCGCGCGGCACGCTGTTTGGGATTCGGCAAGCGCGCCGCATCCACCATGGGCCGTACGAGACCCTCACCTTTGGCGTTGCTGAGGCGACCCATTGATCCAGCGGTCGGTCCGTGCCGAATGGTAAACTTGAGCGAATGAGTCTGATCTTACCCTGATCCATGCAGAAATCTCTGAAGCCTTTCCCGCCCAAGGAGGCCCCCGGCCTGGTCGGGGCCTTGCGGTCGGCCACGGCCGACCTCCATCAGGCGGTGGAGCGGTTACCGGTCATGACACGATTGACCGCAGCGGCGGTCGACCCGGCAGATTACCGCCGCTATCTCAGCGCGATGGCGCTGGTCTACGGCGGTCTGGAACCCAGGCTGTTCGCCGCGCTCACGGCCGGTCTCTCCCAGGAGTGGCTTGTCGCACTCGGTTTGCGGCCCAAGTATCCGGCGTTGCAGGCGGATCTGGCGGCGAACGGACTGCGAGTGCCCGCCCGGGTGCCGGTCCTGGTCGTGAGCCCGGCCGATGGACAACGCGGCGCGCTGAGCGCCGCGCTGGGGGGGCTTTATGTGCTGGAGGGGGCAACCCTGGGCGGCCGCCTGATCGTCCGCCAGTTGCGTCGTCAGTTGGGCGGGCAGTTGGTCGGCGCGACCTTTCTGGACTTTCACGGGGACCAGGCAGCCGCTGCCTGGAAGGGTTTCAGCCGTGCCCTGGAGGCGCTGGCGAGCGCCCGGCTGGTCGTAACCGAGCAATCGATCGTCGGTGCCCGCGCGGTCTTCGGTCAGGTGTATCGCATCCTTGCGGAGGTCGACATGAGCCCCTGTGACGCATGATGGACGTCGACGCAGCGCCAACGCATTACACCGACGAGGCCCCCGCCCAGCCGGAGCAAAAGCCGCACTATATCGCCGGGATTGGTGCCTCCGCCGGCGGACTCGAGGCCCTCACCTTATTGGTCGGGGCTTTGCCGCCGGGGCTCAACTGCACCTTTGCCATCGTTCAACACCTCTCGCCGCATTACCGCAGCATGATGGTGGAACTGATCGGGCGCGAGACCGCGATGCGGGTCAAGGCCGTGGAGGACGGGGAGGTGCCGTTGCCCGGGGTGATCTACATCGGTCCGCCCAAGTGGAATTTACTGCTGCGCAACGGGGTCTTCGCGCTGGTCGAGCCGCGTCCCGACGTGGCCCCCAAGCCATCGGCCAACCTGTTCCTGAAGTCACTGGCGGACGAGAAGGGTGAATACGCCATCGGCGTGATCCTGTCCGGCACCGGCAGCGATGGCGCGGTGGGCATCCGCGCCATCAAAGCCAACGGGGGCATGACGTTCGCCCAATCTCCCGACACCGCCAAGTACGCGAGCATGCCGCAGGCGGCGATCAACACGGTGGCCGTGGACTATATTCTGCCGCCCCATACGATCGCTCATGAGATTGCCCAGTTCGTGCAGCGTGCGCCCGCGGCGCCCGCGACCCCGCCGGACGTAACCGACACCCAGCGGTTCGGCCGACTGTTGCTGGAGGTGCGGCGCTTCACCAAGATCGATTTCAGCGGCTATAAAGAAACGACTCTGTGGCGGAGGGTGCGGCGGCGCATGGCGACCAACCGCGTGGATACGTTGGAGGAATATCTGGATCTGGCGGTGGCGCGCCCGGAGGAGTTGGAGAGCCTGGCCAAGGACATCCTGATCTCGGTCACCTCGTTCTTTCGCGACGCGGAGGCCTTCGGGCGCCTGGAGGCGCATCTCAAGAGCATCCTGGAGGAGAAGCCCCAGGGCTCGGAGCTGCGGGTCTGGGTGCCGGGTTGTGCCACCGGCGAGGAAGCCTACACCATCGCCATCATTCTGGCCGAGTTGCTGGGTGAGGGGCTGCGCCATCTCAATATCCAAATCTTCGCCACCGATATCGATGTCGACGCGCTCAACATGGCGCGCCGCGCCACCTTTCCGTCGGCCGCGCTGGGTGAGTTGTCGGCCGAGTTGGTCGCGCGCTATTTCATGCCGGTGGGCGATCAGTACGAGATCGTCAAGCAGGTGCGCGATCTGGTGGTGTTTGCCCGTCAGGATTTGGTGCTGGACCCGCCGTTCCTGCGCCTCGACCTCATTTCCTGCCGCAACCTGCTGATCTATTTTTCATCGGAGCTGCAGGCCAAGGTGTTGTCGGTGATGAACTACGCCCTGTCCGACCATGGGCTCCTGTTCCTTGGCCGCTCCGAGAACATCTCCCAACAGGAGACCCTGTTCGAGCCGGTGGACCCCAAGGCGCGCCTGTTTCGTCCGCGCGGACGCGGCGCGCGAACCCATGTCGCGCGTGCTCTGAACACCCGGTTGGCAGCGATCAGCGGCCGCCAGTTGACCGAACCGCGGGTGACGATCAACGCCATCTTCAATCAGCTCGCCTTCGCGGCCTATCTGCCGCCTTCGGTCCTGCTGGATACCCGACTGTACGTGATCCATACCTTCGGTGACCTCAAGACCTACATCCAACTGCCGGAGGGCACGCCTCAGCTCGAGTTTCCCAACATGCTCGGCAAGGAGTTGCGCATGGAGCTCCTGACCTTGGTTCATTACTCCCGGACCAAGCGCAAGTTGGCGAAGGGCCGCCAACGCCGGGTCGCCCCCGGCCGCGCCGGGCTGGTGCGGCTCGCGGTCTATCCGCATCGGCCGCATGAACCCGAGGAAATGTTCCTGGTCAGCTTCGAGCCCGGCGAGGCGACGCGGCGTCCGGGTACGCGCGGTAATGCCTCGACGTCCAGCGAACGGGTGCTCGAGGACGAACTGATCGCGACCCGCGAGCACCTGCAGACGGTGATCGAGGAGCTGGAAACCAGCAACGAGGAAATGCAGGCGCTGAACGAGGAGGTCCAGGCCGCCAATGAGGAGTTGCAGGCCAGCAACGAGGAGCTGGAAGCGTCCAACGAGGAGTTGCAGGCCAGCAATGAAGAGCTGGTGACCGTCAATGAAGAAATGCTGGTCAAGTCAGCCGAGCTGTCGAGTCTCAATTCGGATTTCGAGAGTGTGCAAAACGCGGTGGAGTTCCCGCTGTTGGTACTGGACCCGCAGCTCCAGGTCACACGCTTCAATGTCGCCGCCCAGCGGGTCCTGGGCCTGAGTCCGGCCAGCCGCGGGCGGCCCTTCGCCAATCTCAAGCTGCCGCCGGTCTTTGCCGGGCTCCCGGCCGCGACCGAGCAGGTGCTGCACGACGGCGAACCGCTCAACCGTCCGCTGACCGACGGTGCCACCGATTATCTGCTGCACATCGTCACCTACAGTGACCATCTGGGCGCCTTGCGCGGGGTGGTGGTGGGGCTGGCGGACCAGACCGAGACCGCACGCGCCGAACGCCAGGCGCGCGAACTGCAAGGCCGACTCCTGGAAGTCATGGACAACGCGACCTCGCTGTTTGCGGTCAAGGATGCGGCCGGGCGTTATGAGTTCGCCAACAACCGGTTCCTGAGCTTTTTCGGTCTGACGCTGGAGCAGGTGCGCGGGCGCACCGATTACCAGTTGTTCGACGCGGAACTGGCCGACCGCCTGCGCGAGGGCGACTTCGAGGTGATGCGGCGCCGCTGCCCGGTCGATCGCGACGAGACCCTGGTGCGTGGTGAACGTCTCTATTATTTGCGGGTCACCCGTTTTCCGTTGAAGGATCCCGACGGCAACGTGACCGCCGTCTGCACCCAGGCCGCGGACATCAGCGAGCAGCGCGCGGCCCAGGAGGGCCTGCGGCTCGCCGCCAATGTCTTCCATTCGGCGGGCGAGGGCATCTGTGTCACCGATGCCGAGGGCATTCTGATCTCGGTCAACGAGTCATTCTCCCGCATCACCGGGTATGCCGCGGACGAGGTCCTCGGCAGCACCTGCGCCGTCCTCAAGTCCGGCCGCCATTCCACCGAGTTTTACGCCGCGATGTGGGCCGACCTGCGCGGGCGGGGGACCTGGCAGGGCGAGATCTGGAACCACGGCAAAGACGGCCGACTGATCCCGGAGTGGCTGACCATCAGCGCGGTCCGTGATGACCAGGGGGCGGTGCGCAATTATGTCGGCATCTTCAGCGATATCAGTGCGATCAAGGCATCTCATGAACGGATCGAGCACCTGGCGACTCACGACGAGCTCACTGGTCTGCCCAACCGTAATCTGTTCAACGACCGGGTCAAACACGCCATCGCCCGTGCCGCCCACCGCGGCGAGCAACTGCATGTGGTCTTCGTGGACCTGGACAACTTCAAGGTCATCAACGACAACCTGGGACACGCCGCCGGCGACGAGCTGCTGCGCGAGGCGGCGCAACGCATCGGTTCCTGCGTGCGGGGCGAGGATACGGTGGCGCGGCTGGGCGGCGACGAGTTCATCCTGCTGCTGGAGGACGCCGACACGGACCTGGTCGCGGCCATGGGCAAGCGCATCCTCGACTTCCTGTCGGCGTCCTACCGGGTCCAGGGGCGTGATGTCTTCGTCACCGCCAGCCTGGGGGTCAGTAGCTTCCCGGACGACGGACAGGACAGCGAGACCCTGCTCAAGAACGCGGACACCGCCATGTACAAGGCCAAGGAGCGGGGCAAGAACCAGCTCCAGTTCTTCTCCGTGGAGATGAAGCTTCATGGCGAGCAGCGCATGGCGATCGAGACCGGGATTCGCCTAGCGTTGCAAGAGGACCAGTTCACGCTGTTGTTTCAACCGGAGGTGGATCTCGCGAGCGGCCGTATCGTCAGCGTCGAGGCGCTGATCCGCTGGACCGACGGACCGCTGGGTGAGGTTCCGCCGGCCCAGTTCATCGCGGTGGCCGAGCAGTCCGGGCTGATTATCAAAGTCACTGATTGGGTCGTGCGGCGCGCCTTCGCGACCCTGCGGCGATGGGTGGATGCGGGACTGACCGCCGTGCCCGTGTTCGTCAATATCTCCCCCCTGCACTTTCGCAGTGCGGACCTGGCGGCCTGTCTCGGGACCCAGGCCGAGATTCATGGGGTGAATCCGGGCTTGATCGGTATCGAAATCACCGAGGGCGCGATCATGGAAGGCAGCGAAAGTACCACGGCCATCCTGCACAGTCTGCGTGATCAGGGTGTCAAGGTCTACGTGGATGACTTCGGTACCGGGTACTCGTCCTTGACCTATCTGAAACGCTACCCCATCGATGGACTGAAGATCGACCGCAGCTTCGTCGACGGCATCGCCGATGATCCGGACGACCAGGCGATCGCCACCGCGGTCATTGGGGTGGCGCGCGCCCTCGGGGTTGCGGTGGTGGCGGAGGGTGTGGAGACCGAGGCGCAACGGGTCGAGCTGATGGCGCGCGGCTGTACCTTGGCCCAAGGGTTCCTGTTCCACGAGCCCATGACCGAGACGGCGCTCGCCGCACTCCTGGAGCGTCGGAGCTGATGGCTGATCCGCCGACCCAGGTCCCGGCACCCGCGTCGGAGCGCCTTACGGGTCCAGGTGTCGCAGCGCCGATCGCTCCCGCGCAGTGGCGGCTGGCGCTGGGGGGCGGGGCGCGCCGGGTCGCGGCCTGGCTGTTGTTTGCGGTGCCGCGGGTCCTGGGTGCCCTGGCCCTGTTCTCCGCGCTGATCGTCGGGGCGCTGCGCTGGATCGACCCGCCGGTGTCCTCGTTCATGGTGCGTCAGGCCCTGGCCGCCTGGCGTGCCGATCGGCAGGCGCCGGCGTATTACCATACCTGGGTCAGTTGGCGGCGGATCCCGCCAGTGCTGCCGCTGGCCGTCATCGCCGGGGAGGATCAGCGCTTTGCCGATCACCACGGGTTCGATCCGGTCGAAATCCGTGCCTCGCTGGCGGTATGGCGCCAGGGCCGGGGGCTGCGGGGTGCCAGTACCATCACTCAGCAGACGGCCAAGAATCTGTTCCTGTGGCCGGGGCGCAGTTGGCTACGTAAAGGACTGGAGGCCTGGTTCACGGCGCTGATCGAAGTCCTCTGGTCCAAGCAGCGCATCCTGGAGGTTTATCTCAATATCGTCCAGTTCAGTCCCAGCACCTATGGGGTGGGCGCGGCCAGCACGCGCTATTTCAAGCGGCCGGTCGAGGCGATCACGCTGAACGAGGCGGCCCTGCTCGCCGCCGTATTGCCGGCGCCGTCGGCCTTCCGGCTGGAGCGGCCCTCGGTGCGCCTGCAACGCCGGGCGGCCTGGATCGCCGATCAGGTTCCGCGGTTGGGTGGTCGCCGGTATCTGGGGCGCTTGTGATACAGGATTTGACGGAAATCGCCTGGACACGAACACAATCGTTGACAGAGCCGCCGGGATCATCGACTGACCTTACTTTCGATCCCGGCCAGGTAGAGTCTCAGAAGCTCCGGGCTGAGCGCGGCCAGGATCTTGCGCTGGCGGATGCCGGCGTCGTCGCCGGTGACCAGGGGGTGCAGCGCGCGGTAGGCGTCGCCCGCGGGGTCGGCGGGGGCCAACGCGGGCGGGACCGCGGCGGCGGTGCCGGGGTCCGCGATCAGGAGCCAGGCGGGGAAGTGGGCGGTTGTCAGGTCCAGGTCAGTGTCGTTGAATTGGCTCCAGAGCTGGAGCATCCGGGGGTCCGGCAGATCCTTGGCACTCAAGGCCCGCGCTGCCTCCGCGGGGTGTTCCCAGCACAGCACCGCCCAGTCCCGGCGGGCGGCGGCCAGGTCACCCGTGCGCCGACAGGCGTGCGCATGGTCGATGCGGTGTTGCGGCCGACGTTGCCAGTCAGGATCTGCTTCCAGGGATTGGCGGACCTGTGCGAATCGCCCGGCCCGCGCCCAGGCGGTGCTTGCGTGCAACCGGGGGGCGGCGGGGTCGAACGGATGCTGCGCCAGATCTTCCGCCAGGGTCACCCACAGCGGGGCCAGGAGGTCGCGTGCGCGATGTCCGAGCAGCGCCTGGGCTTCAGGCTCCAAGGCCTCCAGTTCCGGCAATCGTTCCGCGGCAGCGCGGGAGGGGAGATCCTCCACCGCCTGGATCAGGCGCAGATAGCGCGGCAGCTTGGCATGTTTCGGGTCCAGGGCCAGCAGCCGGGTCAGGGCGGTGTGGGCGGCGTCGATGCGGCGGCCGGCCAGTGCGGCGCGGACCGCATCCTCCAGAATCTGGAATTGATTGTCCTGGAACAGGTCCAGTTGAATACGGTTGGCTGGTCGCACGTATGCGTACGCGCAGCCCTGGGCCAGTTGGGTGTCCTGACCAATCGCGAGCATCCGCGGCGCCGCGCCCCAGGCAAGATGCACCAGCGATTCGGTAACCAGGCCCTGCGCGCCAGCGTAGCGGCTCGCCTGTGCCAGCAGCTCGCTGGCCGCGTTCGCCGGGACGCGCAGCACGCCTTCCAGGTGGGGCCTCAGGCCGAGCCGCCAGGCCTCGTAGTCGGCGTAGGCCAGCAGGTCGCAAGCGATCAGCAACTCCAGCGGGTCGAGCCGGCCCTGCTCCAGGAGTAACCGGTCCACCAGTGCGATCAGATCGTGCTTCGATAGCAATTGAGTCATGCTGAACGCGACCACCGCTGTCGGCGGGTGTCATCGGGTCCGTTGGTCATGTGCCGGATCCCTGGTCAGGCGGAAAGGCTGGCGTTGATGTCATCACGCGCCATCTGGATATAATTGCCTTGGATGAAATCGGCACGGCAACTCCAAACCTGGGTGACGGTCTGCTGGTCTTCGATCCCGGTCGCGACCACCAATGCCTTCTGTTCATGCAGTTGCTCGACCAGTGCGGTGAGGTCCTGGATATTGGTTTGGGCTAGGGTGTTGATCGACAGTTTGACCAGCGCCGCCCCCAGGTGTCCGACCAGTGCGATCTCCGAGGGTGAATTGGTGACATTGCCAAGACAGATGGGGATGCCCCCTTTGCGCAGGACCCCGAACAACACCTTGGTGATCTCGAGCGACGTGCGGACGTCGCGCAACTGAAACTGAAGGACCGGGCGAATCCGTTTCAAATCGCGGCTGATCAGTTGCTCGCGAAGCCAGGGCAGCCATTCTCTCGATCGTAACGTATCCATGGTCTGATGGACGAGGATGCGCAGCTCGGGGTGGCGGATACGGTGGTCATGAAGCGTCGTCAGGGCGTACTCCATGACCCAGCGATCGATGGCTGTCATCAGGCCGTGACGCTCGGCGATCGGGAAGAACTCGCGTGGCGGCAGCAGTTCCCCGTCGGGGGAGCGCAGACGCAGTTGGGCCTCGAAATAGATACCCTCCACTTTACCCAGGGCGACAATGGGCTGGAACAGGAGCACGAACCCCTCTGACTTGAGCGCAAGCTCGATCAATGTCTTCATCCGTTCCTCGGACCGGCCTTCCTGGGGCGCCCAGATCTCGACGCGGGCGCCGCCGTTCTGGCGCGCCTTGGCGCACGCCCGCTCGGCGCGGGCGAGCAGTGCCAGGGCGTCCTCCGGGGGCGGCTGGAACAGGCCGATGCCGACGCTGGTCGTGGTGACGACATTGGCCAGGCTCGGCGCCAGGCTGGCGTCGGCGGTGATCCGGCGCAGTTTCTCGCCCAGTCCGACCAGTGCAGCCTGGTCTTTGCGTTGCGTCAGAACGCCGTAGCTGAACTCGCCATAGCGGGTGGCGACGTCGTTCCCGGCCAGTTGGCGACCGAGCAGTTGCTCGATCTGCGCCAAGAGCTTGTCGAACGCGGAGAGTCCCAGTCGATCGATGAGTTGTTGGGGGGAGTCCAGTTCGATGATCAGGACGCCCGAGCCGGGTCCGCCGATGGCGCTGTCACGCACCCAACGCTCCAGGGTGCGAATGAAGAAATCCTTGTCCAGCAGGCGGGTGGGGGCGCCGCGTTTCGCAATGACCGCCCGGCGTTCGGGCAGCCAGCGGGCCATCCGGATACGGTGCTCGATGAACGCGATCAGGCGTTGACTGTTGACGGGTTTCGTAATGAATCCGTCGCTGCCGGCCAGCAAGGCGGCGATCTGCTTGTCGGCGTCGGTCTCGTTGGAGACCATCAGGATCGGCGTGTCATAGAACTGATCGTGGTCGCGGATGATCGCTGTCAGTTCGGCGCCGCTGGCGTGCGGCATATAGAGGTCCATGAGGATCAGGTCCGGGCGAAACTCGGCCAGCACGCTCAGGATCGCCAGCGGTTCGCCCAGGGTGCGCACCGTCATTCCGGCTTTGGTCAGCAGCATGGCGACATAGGTCGCCTGGGACTGCTCATCCTCGACGATCAAAATACGCAAGGGTTCATGACTGCCGCTGCCATAGGCTTGCAGCGTTTTGGCGGCCAACTCGGCGGGGTCCGGCGGCGCGAGGAAGAATGCTTTGGCCCCGGCGCGGACGGAGCGCAGCCGCGCATCGATCCCATCGGATTCGGCAATGCAGATCAGGGCCGGGCCAGGAGCCGCCGTGCCGAGCAGATTCGTCAAGAAGCCGGCGATATCGCTGTCTTGGGGCAGCATGCCCAGTTCCAGGATCAGCACCGCGGGCAGCCGATCGAGCGCCGCCGCGGCCAAGGCCGCGGCATGTTCAAAATGTTGAAGCGCTAACTGCTGCTCTTTGAGGCGCCGTCCCAAATCCTTGAGCGTGGAAGCATCGTGTCCGAGAAAATAGACAAGGTTGTTGACCGGTTCTGGGTTGCCGTTGGTCATCGCGTGTCTGCCTTGGTGCCGCTGGACTGTGAGAATAGCGAAAAACGTCCAAGCGCGTTGTGACGCCGTTGCAGTGACGCGTTTCCACCTGCCGGCTGGTTGGTTATGCGATCATTCCGGAACCTGACATGTGAGTCCCCGACATGCCTGATTTCCCCGTGACCCTCGCAGTTTACAACCTTCTCCCGGTCGTTCTGACCGGGGTCGCCCTGTGGTATCTCGCCCGCTACGTGGCGTCGCAGGACGCGGTGCACCACCCCCCGGCACTCGCCGGCGGCGCGCTCGTTCTGGCGGGTGGAGTGTCGAAGGCAGCCTGGAAGCTGATCGCCGCCGTCAGCGGGATCGACCTCGTCTGGCTGTCCAATGCGCTCTTCCCGTTGATGGCGCCCGGATTCGCCCTCCTGGCGGCTGCACTTTGGGGTGCGACCCGCCGCCGACCTGACCGTCCGCCGGACCCCCAGGCTGGACGGGGCCGCCCGCGCGCGTTGTGGTCCGCGGCGCTGGTGGTGATCGGCCTCGTATTTGCGGCCGCCGCGCTTCGTCAATGGGTGTTCGCCATCCCGCGGGGCTGGTTTCTGCCCTTGCTGCTGCTGGCGAGTCTGAGCAATCTGGCGGTGAGTGTCCTGCTGATCGGCACCTCCCTGCGACTGCGTCGGTGGTCGGTCGCGGCCTTGTTCGCCGTCAATCTGGCGATGATCTTCGCCCTGCAGCCGATCGCCATGGCCACCCCCAAGACCCTGGCCCTGCATTGGCTGGAGCAGTCGCTGACGGCGCTGGGGACCGGGTGTTTCGCCTTGGCGGCGTTCCTCCTGAACCGGATCGCGCGGGGCCACAGCAAGCGCCTGTCCAGGAAAACGTCGGTCGCAGGTCATGCTTCGGACTGAGCCAAACAGCATTGCGTCATGGCGGATCGCCCCGCCGGCCTCCGCCCTACACCGTGCCGCGGCGTCGGGCCGCGGCCTCCGCTAGTTGTTGCAGCATCGGCTCGGTATCGGCCCAGCTCACGCAGGCGTCGGTGACGCTCTGCCCATAGACCAGGCCGGTGACGGCATCGAGGTCCTGGCGTCCGCCGACCAGATGGCTCTCGATCATGGTGCCGATGATGCGGCCGTCGCCGCGCGCGATCTGGCCGGCCACGTCCCGGCAGACCTGGATCTGCTTCTCCGGCTTCTTGCGGCTGTTGGCGTGGCTGAAGTCGATCATGATCTTGGGGGTGAGACCCGCCTCGATGATCTGCTCAGCGGCGATGTTGACGCTTTCGGTATCGTAGTTGGGGCGGTGACCGCCGCGTAGGATGATGTGCGTGTCGGCGTTCCCGCCGGTGGTGAAGATCGCCGATTGCCCTTCCTTGGTGACCGACATGAACACATGGGGCCGGGCCGCGGCGTGGATCGCGTCGATGGCGACCTTCACATCCCCGTCGGTGCCGTTCTTGAAGCCGACCGGGCAGGACAACCCGGAGGCCAGTTCACGGTGGCCCTGGCTCTCGGTCGTGCGGGCGCCGATCGCTCCCCAACTCACCAGATCCGCGATGTATTGGGGGCTGATCAGGTCCAGGTATTCGGTTCCCGCCGGCATCCCCGACTCGGCCAGATCGAGCAGCAGCTTGCGGGCCAGGCACAGGCCCTTGTTGATCTCGAAGCTGCCGTCCAGGTTCGGATCATTGATCAACCCCTTCCACCCCACGGTGGTACGGGGTTTCTCGAAATAGACCCGCATGACGATCAGCAGGTCCGCGCTGAGTGCGTCGCGGACCGGCAGCAGGCGCTCGGCGTATTCCCGCGCCGCCTGGGTGTCGTGTACCGAGCAGGGCCCGACCACGACCAGCAGCCGGTCATCCTCCCCATGCAGAATGCGCTGAATCGCCCGGCGCGTCTCAAAGACCGTGTTGGAGGCCTGTTCCGATACGGGGTATTTCTCGTGAAGCGCCGCGGGAGAACTCACCTGGGTGATCGCGCGAATGCGCAGGTCGTCTGTCTGATGTCGCATGAGGGGGTGGACCGGAATCCCTGGAAAAACGAAAGCGGATAAGTATAGACTAAGATCGTGCCGACGCGTTCCAGGTGACCGGTTATTCTTGAGTTGATTGCGCTGGATCAAGGCCGCTTGCCCGACAAACTGACCGGGATCATGATCGAGCGGGTCGACTTGTCCCGGATCATCCGCGCAACGGCGGACGCCTCAACCCGGCAGGGTGCGCGCATTGATGCACTCGATGGCGGGTCCGAAGCGCCCGTGGCGTACCCGCATGATGCCGGCATAATCGATCCGCATCCGGTACCAGCGCTCGGCGTCGGCGCGCAGCAGATGGCCCACCAGGGCGCGCATGACCCCGGAGTGGCAGACGATCAGCAGGTGGCGTCCCGGATGGGCGGCGACCTGCCGGTCGTAGGCCGGGGCGATGCGTGCCGCAAAGGCCTCGAGTGATTCGCCGCCCGGTGGGCGGCGGGCGACCGGGTTCTGATACATCGCCGTGTAGGCCGCACCCTCGGTCGCCGCCACCTCGGCATGGGTGCGGCCCTCCCAGGTGCCCATGCCGATCTCGATCAGCGCGGGTTCGACGGCGAGCGGCAACCCATGGCGCCCGGCCAGTTCCTGAGCGAAAGGGTAGCAGCGTGCCATAGGCGAACTGATCACCTGGTCCCAGGGGTGGGCGTCACCGAGCGCGGCGCGCAGTTGGGCCCAGCCGGTGGCGGACAGCGCGTCGTTGGCGCCATTGCCGCGGAAGCGCGGGCCGCCCACCGGTTCACCGTGGCGGATCAGGTCGATGAGTGTCTCGGGCATGGGGCTTAGGCGATTTCCGGGAAAGATTCTACCAACAGATAGGGGTGACATGTAGGTGCGACATGTAGGTGCGACATGTAGGTGCGACATGTAGGTGCGACATGTAGGTGCGACTTCAGTCGCACCGATTCGTACTCAGGTGCGACTAAAGTCGCACCTACACTGACCGGTATCCAAATTGTCGGAAATCACCTTAAGTGCTGCGGGTTGGGGCAAGGTGCCGCGCGATCGGCCGCGCCGCCTGATCCTTGGGCTGGTGGTCCCCTTGGCCATGCGGTGTCGGCGCGACGCTGCCGTCATGTCGGCAGGATACCGCAACGACGCCCCTGTGCGATGATGAAAACATGACCGGCGTGACCTGATCGCGCTGCTGGACGTGATAAAGGAGCCTGAATGATGCGCCGTCGAGCCTTCGTTGCCATCCTGCTCTGCGCCTGGTTGCTGACTGCCTGCGAGCGGATGCCGACGCCGACGCCCATCCCGCCCGACGCGATCGTGGTGGCGTTCGGCGACAGCGTCACCTCTGGGATCGGCGCCGCGGCGGGGGAGGACTGGCCCAGTCGGTTGGCTGGGCTCAGCGGCTGGACGGTCGTCAACGCCGGGGTCCCCGGCGATACAGCCGAGAGTGCACGAGACCGCATCGAAGCGGTGCTCACCAAGCACCAACCGGCCCTGGTCGTCATCGAAATCGGCGGCAATGACTTCCTGCAACGGCGACCACAGGCCGCCGTCAAAGACGATGTGCGCCGCATCATCCAGTCCGTGAGGCAGAGCGGCGCGCAAGCCGTGCTCGTGGCGGTGCCGCAATTCTCGCTGCTCGGGATCCTGTCCGGCGCCAAGCGCGACGCGCCGATTTACCGGGAGTTGGCGCAGGAAGAAGGTGTTCCGCTCGTCGAGGCGGTGTTCTCGGAGATCTTGAGCCGACCGGAGCTCTGTGCCGACCAGATCCATCCGAATGCCGAGGGCTATCGGACGATGGCGGCGACGATCTATGCCTTTCTCGCCCAGACGCCCAAGGGCGCTGACTAATCGGTGGTTTTCTGCATCACCGCACGGACATCGGGGCGCGGCAGCGAATGGCGCGCTATCCTATATCAATGGTCGGGAAATGCACCCGCCGGCCAAACTCAGGCCAGCAGTTCCAGATTTGCGGGCCTTCCGCGACCCTGACATCGGTCGAGCCGAGACGAACACGGGAAGAAGATCACCAAAGCGTGATCCAAATCACGGTTTCAACACCCTTTCGTGTCTATACTAATGAGGGCCTGAGTTTCCGATGCGTCGTGTTGGCTTTCATAGCGTCTGGTTGGGTCTTGGTCCCTGACGTTCCGACCACGTGAGTCCTCAGGAACCGACTAGCACTGCCGTCCGGAGTCGGAATCAGGCAGCGCGGCGCTCCGCGCTACGACGACTAGGTAGGATGTTTGGGTGTTGGACTGCATTCAGTCTAATGCCCAAGCATCCTAGTGCAATCTGAGTTGTTAAAGTCCTAATGCAGTCTTGGGCGTTAGCATCCTAATGCAACCTAGAACACGTGAGGCTCCATCAAGAGGACATGCTTTTGTGAAAGTACTTGAAGAAGCTTTTCTCAGGTTACATGAGCGATACTGTAAAATTCTAGAAACCTACTATCCGGCTCATGGAAGCACAGGTTTCACAGAGCGAAACCTTACCAACAATTTTGTAATCGCTCTTGAAAATGTCTTAGGTGCAAATTCTATATGTTGGTTTGAGGCACCAATCGACATCGATCGCAGGAAGCACATTGATGCAGTGGTGTTCGATTTAGGGGGTAAGCGTAATTTTATGATTGAATCAAAAAGATTTTCAAATCCAGAACAGAAGATCGCCGAAGCAAGAAAAGACATTGAACGATTAAAGACTCCGCGACATTTTGATCTTGTAGAGAAGAATCTACGCGGTATTAGCATCGAAGAAAGATATGCGGTTCTTTTGGCAGACGTTTGGAGGGAAAACGCAAGAAAGGAGAGTATCTACAATACTTGGCCTAATAGCGTATACCAAGACGCTTGTTGGTCAAAGACCTTGAAATTTGATGGCGTAAGAAATTATAGTTTATTGATTTTGGCGGTTAAATTATAAAGAGAAAAAGGGGTCAGTGCGGAATGGCACTGACTTAAGCCGAGGCATCTATAAATCAGCGGGTTACAGGCAGTGCGACAAGCAGTCACTTGAGGTCAGGCAGCCTTTTCTGCGGTGTTTCCTGGCATCGGCCCAGTCCGCAACCGTTTTTCGCTGACTTCGCGCCATCGCAACCGATGGTTTCTATGAGGCTAACGCCTTAAGTCAGTGCCATTCGAGCCTGGCCCCTTTTTGCACATGGCCCCTTTTTGCACAATCAAACGATTCTCAGGTGATCTGGAGACGAGAGACGAAATCAATGGGCATCGATAGACTAATTGAAAAAGGCAATAAATGCTCTGAAAATAGAGAATCTATTCCCGGTGCGCCACTTTGGCATATGGGCAAAGTTGCATTATTTGCGTCAGAAAAGAGCTTTCACCTTTTGCAGAATACTATTGATTATTTGACATGCAAGAGTAGAGCAGGTAAGTCATTCGCTGATGACGAAAAAGAATTTATGAAGGAAATTTTCGAGGCGTTATGGTGGGGTGGCAAGTATCACGGTTTCCCTGAGGCGGCGCAACTCGCAAACCATTATGTAAACGGCGAGGGAGAACCTAAAAAACTGGACCCGGATGTCTATAAAACTTCGGTAATTGTTCAGGATGTGATGGCGGCAATTAAGAACTACATCCGAGACAGTTTCCCGAATGATAAGCGCATATTTATTATGAAAAGCTCTTCACCGAGTTTTCTTTTCTCTGGTTATGCAAAAGAATTAAAACAGGGGAAAAGACAAGTAAATAAAGAGGGCTATCTTCAGCATTCGGGGACTTTATTAAAGGAGCAGTCTAATGGTCGATTGAAAAACACGGACCATAGATTTTTCTTAGACGTCATTGCCACAAAGGAAGGCGAATCATTTCTATCGAAATGGAAGGTTGATAGTTACTATGATTTTGCGGACTTTCAGAAAAATGATGTGACGGATGTTCCGTTGGCCAAAGGCATGGTTCTGAGGTTGCCCGACGGTTTGTCACACTATCTTACGAAAATTGGAGTTGCCAAAGAGTTTAAGTATGGCGCTGAATGGGAGGAGAAATGGCACTAGCTCACAGAACCACGATGATTTGGCTGGTTTCAATATATATAAGCCTATTATCTGCGTGTTCGAGGGACTGTTTTGTAGCTGACACCTATGACGAGATACGCGATTCAAGGTTAAGCAGCAAGCACTTGTATCTCTACATAAGAACTACCGGCTTCAACGAAAAAGAGTCTCTTTTCCAGCTTTACTCTATACAGCCAGTGTTTGATGAATGCGGCATACCATCAGTAGAACCGGTCGCAGAAGAGCACGTTGATACTAGCGCGGGCAATGTTGACAAATTAATAATAGACAAGAACCGCATCATTCTAGTTTATTCCAAGAATACAAAGACGAGCTTGAACAAAGTATCGCTAGAATTGCGTTAAATTTATCAACTGAGATTTCCGGGGGCTGTGGGAACGCGCGGAGAAGGGGTCACGCGGAGAAGGCGGAGAAGGGTCTTGTAATCACCCATGTGTGAATGGAAGACCCGACTGAGTTCCGGGGACAGTTTACTTAATTCCGGGGGTAATAGGGGACAGTGCGGCCTGGCAAGGCCGCGTGTTCTAGCGGGTGAAAGTCCCGCCTGGGTCATCGTGAGCCGCGAGCCCAGTATCGAGCCTTGCGGCGTAGCCGGTAACGGACGCGTCGATGCTTCGGC
>Ga0247838_1001717_pt1 | contig 30245 bp, 25 predicted proteins | sample LaCruzMarch2015__5_FD_189097 | JGI IMG/M metagenome (GOLD analysis project Ga0247838, IMG submission 189097) | Freshwater microbial communities from meromictic Lake La Cruz, Castile-La Mancha, Spain - LaCruzMarch2015_15m | ecosystem: Environmental > Aquatic > Freshwater > Lake | place: Spain... | reverse complement strand
AGTTGAAGCATGGCAATCATACAGGAACAATAAGAACAGCAAGATAAACTGGCAGTTTACAAATAAGGAAGCACGGGTGAAACTGAAAAGATTATATCCGTCATTACATGATTAACTTAACACTAGTGATTATAATACTGTCAATAGGTGTATTGACAAAAGTGGCACTTTATGGTTTTGCCGAAGGATTGGATTTGTGTGTTCGGGCACAAACAAATGTGCCACCTATTCGGCTGGCAAAATTATTTTTAAAAAATGCGGGTCGGAAAAAAGTACGCAGTTAAGTTTATATGTAGTCCTATAGTTTCGATAATTGTCAGTCTGGATATTTCTTGACTGACAATTATCCCTAATGGACGGAGGATTTCTACTGATCCTCGATGAATCTCTGTCTCTCCTTTTATGTATAAACTTGTTTCATCTTTTTGCCTCAAAGCTAAAAAGTTCATTGAAATTTAGGTTTATTCAAAACTACTTCCTATATTAGGATGGATTTTTATAAAAACTTATTTTTAATCCGAAAATAGTTTAACGACAAAGAATTTTATATTTTTTATAATTCAACAAAATAATGGATTTAAAACAATTTTGGAATAAAGCTATCGAATTTTATTGTATATCTAATAAACAAGTAGGTGATTATGTATTTGTGTCTATTAATGAGGAAAATATTGAAAAAATTTATAATGAATATTTAAAATATCTTGAAAAAAATGATTTTACATTAATAGAAAATCAAATAAATACCAAAATCATTGATTCATATTATTTAGCCATTAAAGATATTCATGAGGATCTTGATTCACCAAAGAAGTATCCCTATTTAAGATTTTCAATATTTACAATCTTTAGATTCTCAGAAAATAATAATATTTTAAGTGGATATTGGGCAAATTTTGAAAATTTTCTTATATCCAAGAAGATAAATACAATATCTACCCAGATTAGAACCAATTATCTACAAAATATAAAAGATAGTTTAGAAAAAAATTGCATTAAAAAAGATTTAAAATTTTATAATATTAATATTTACGGTTCTCTAGCAAGAAGGATTAATGTAGGTTTAATTTATGCGCATGCATTATTTAGTTCCGAAGAAATTATCAAAATTAAGAAAGCAATTTATGAATGTGGTTTAGCTTATGAAAATTCTCTTAAATATTTAACAGATAATCAAATAAGTGATATTCTCTCACGTTCTTATATCCAGAGAATTATTAAATTATTTAATTTAGATAATCCTTCAAAGGATCTTATTAAAGAATGTCTTCAAATTTGGCTAAAAAATTGGGAACCAGCAGAGGAGGAAGAAATTAAATTAACTAATTCGAATAAAACTAGGTTTAATGTTTCAAATATTAATTTGAATTGGATATGGATTATTGAAGCAATCAATATTAATGATAAAATTATAAAAAGGAAAGCAGGTTTTATCTTACGAAATTCTTTAGGTAATGATGGAGTTATAAATGTAGGAAAGGATTCAAAGGTAAATCTTGGAAAAAGTTATATGATTAATGAACAAGAATATTTATATTTTTTAGATGATTATAATGGCACGGATACACTTTTGTCAGTTGATTTAAACAAAAGATTTAATCCTCCCCCAATTTATGAGCCTAAATATCCAGTTGTAATTAGGAAAATTTCATCTTTTAATTATGAACCCATGTATTTCTTTCAGGAGACAAGGCAAAATATAACATTTTGGAAAGAGAAATTATTTCTTTGTCTTAATATAATTATTAAAGAATTAGCTGTCAAACCAATAAAGTTCAATATCTCTGAATCAAATGAAATAATCTATTTACATCATATTAATGATAATTTTTCATATCAAAACATTAATTTTTTTAAAAGTGATAATTCTATAAATCTAGAATTAACTGGTGTAACTGGGGGTGTTCCAGGAAAAAAAACATTTTTAAATCTATTTCCCGTCCAAGTTCATTTTTATAATTTAAATAACGGTTTATTTGAGATTTATAAAAATAATAATAATAAAGTAGTTGAATTTGAAATTTTTGAAAAAATTAATAATTTTTCCGATACAATAGAACTGCCAATATTAGAACAAGGTGAATACTACATAAAATTATTAAAAGATGGATTATATTGTATGTTTCAAAATAAGAAAACAGAGTTGTATTTTGAAATTTTACAAGATGGCAATCAAGACAATAGAAAAGAAATTTTAATTTCAAAGAATATATATGAATATTCAGATATAACTTTCAAAAATCATGAATTCGAGGAAAATTGGTTTATAACTGAAAATCATGGTAAATTAGAAAATGGAATTCTAGATCACCGGCTTTTTGATTTTTGTTTCCAAATACAACCGGATCCTCGCGGTTGGTATATTAGTATGGCTAGGGATAAATTTTTTATTTATTTTTTAAATAACGAGTTAAACAATCAATTTATTTCTGAAAAGCGTAATCGCCTTAATAGTATATACAATTTGGAATTTACAGATTGTGGTAATATTTTTTGTTATAAAATTAAATTTATTTATGATTGCAAATATACTGTCAAGATTAACCCAATATTATATATTTCTAAATTATTTACAAGGGATAAAGAAATAAGATTGAACTGTATCTGTTTAGAATTATTAGATTTTGATGAAGATTTACTTGTTAAGTATCCTAATTTAAAAGTTGGTAAAAAAATATATTTTATTACAAATTATAATTTTTTAAATCAACTTGATAAACTAATAAATATATTTTCACAAAAGGAGTTTCCTTTTTTTAAAGATATTAATCATGCTTAAAATTGAGAAGGAAAGTTTAAATAAGTTAATTGATACCTTAATAAAAACGAGTGGGGATCAAAATCCGTTATCAAAACTTACTGATGTACTTAAAATATTATTGAATACTGAAGATGTTAAAATAATTAGATCTACTTTACTATTGTGCCTAGATACAATGAGTATTTTAAATTATAATAGGCAGCTAAATAAATTTAGATTTAATAAACCTACATGGTTCCCGAGTTCTGAAGTCAATAAATTCATACTTCTTGGAGCACTTACTAGAGAAGATATTGTTAATTTAGATAATTTGGGAATCCCAAGCTTTCAAGAAAATAATATTGTTTTTAAGAATATTTTTTTTGAATTACCGGATTCATATTATACCGAAGATATAAAATTGATGGATGTGTCAGGTTTTAAAATAAATAATTATCCTTATTTTTTTGATATGCCATCAGAGAATGAAATTGATATGGCAATCGACAATCTTATTTCAGGTAAGTTTGATATTAATAATAATGATGAAATTATAAGTATAAGCTTTGTTAAAGATAATGTAAATGGTAAGGAGTATATTCATAGTCAAGACCAGGTTCTTATATTTGACTGGATAAGTAGAACTTTTAAAAAAACAGATATTCAAAATGAGATAAAGGATCCTGAAGGAGTAAAATTAATAAAAGTGATAAAAAAAAGAGGTAATGTTGTAAATCCTTATTATGAATCTTTTATGCTATTACTTGAAATTATAAATGGGAGTTGGAACTTCATTTACTTCGACTCAGATAAAATTGACGAGAGATGGGCTAGATTTGTGTATTTAAGTAAATTAGAATTTTTTGATTTGCATAAAGAAATTAAAAATTTTACAATTGAGGATAAAATTAAATTATTTCAAAACTGTAATAAAATCCAAATTATCAATAATTCATATGTAGAAGAACTTGATTTGTTTGTTCCAGGAAATTTAAATCAAACCAATGAAATTATTAGAATTCCAGAGTCACTATTAAATCAAAATATTCGTTATGACAAGGTTAATAAAATTTTAGCAGTTCCAGTTAGTTTACCTTTACCTCAACGGATACTTAAAACTCTATACAGTTGTTCGGGTAACCTGCCTTATTTATATGTTAATAAATTTAGAATAAATCCACGATACTTTTTAAAATCTTTACTTTCAGGAACGCTCGTAATTGGAGGAGAAGAAATTGATTACCCTTATCCAAACGAACCTTATTTTATTGATGAAAATTTATATCTATATAAAAGTATTCCCCCAGAATTAGCAAAATTGGTTTTTAATACTTTAAAGTTAGAAATGAGTTATGAAATATTTTTACAAGCTTAAAAATTTATATTTATGAAAGATCCGATTGGTATTTATGAAGAATTAAAGGAAGAGTATTTTAAGTATATTGAAACTGCTTTTTCTGTTGATGATTCCTCGTTTAAAGAAAAGCGAAAAGAACTTTTTCTCTCAAATGAATATAAGATATTAGCTCAAGAGCCATATTTAGAGCTAATAAAACCATATCCATCATCAGGTAAAAAAATTACCGATTTTCAACTAGCTGATTTTAAAAATTCAGAAGGTAATAACTATTTTGACAATAACCAGGAACTTTCATTATTCAAGAACTTTTGTCTATCTGGTTTAATTGGCGATTATCCTTTGTATCAACATCAAATTGAAATGATACAAAACTATACATTGGGTAAGCACTGCATAATCACAACTGGAACGGGTTCTGGTAAAACTGAGTCTTTTTTATTACCATTATTCGCTTATTTAGCAAAAAATCTAAGTCAATGGGGAAATCAAAGCGCTGGTATTCCAAGAGAATTTAATTGGTTTAAAGTTCCTATAGGTTTTACACCTGTTAAACAAGTCAGGGGTAGGCAACGAGGCGGAAATCCTATATATAATCCAGTTCCTCAAAGAAATACTCTCAGTGATTGTAGACAGGCAGCTATAAAAGCTATTATTCTCTATCCAATGAATGCTTTAGTGGATGATCAAATGACACGCTTACGTAAAGCCTTAGACTCTAATACAGCAGAAGAATTTTATTCCTTAATGTGCAAAAAACATCGTATTTATTTTGCTCAATATAATGGAGCAACACCAATTTCCAAAGACATTGAAGATTCACAATCTAACAAAAATGAATTAGCGAGGGAGTTACAAATTATGGAGAAGACATGGGAGGAAATTAATAGGTATATAGCACAACCAGGTATTAGTAAAAAAGAAAAAGAAGATTTACTTTATTCTTTTCAAAAAGTTGGAGGAAGCGAGTTGTTAACGAGATATGATATTCAACAGACCCCACCGGATATTTTGATTACAAACTACTCAATGCTTGGTATTATGGTTATGAGAAAAAAAGAGGATAATATCTTTGAAGCTACCAGAGAATGGCTTAAATCATCTCCTAATAATATTTTTCATCTTATAGTTGATGAACTCCACCTAAATAGAGGTAGTTCAGGATCAGAGTTAGCATTATTGTTAAGATTGGTTGAAGAAAGAGTAGGTTTAAATCCCAGTCATCCACAACTGCGAATTATGGCTAGTTCTGCATCTCTCGATCCTAATGATGACGCTGCAAAGCAGTATATATCTGATTTCTTTGGGTTAGATTTCGATAATAATTTTGTCATTGTTAAGGAGCAAAATATAGAACAAAATGATGCTTTAATTGAAATATTTGAAAAAGATGATTTAGAGAGGATGTATAATTCATTTAATGAAAATGAAGCAAATGAAAATGCAGAAAATATATTTGGGACTAATTTTTTTGAAAATGGATGGCTACCAATTAGTAAAATGATAAAAAAAGGTTTTGAGGCCACTCCTGGAAAGCACACTTTAAGTTTAAGTGATTTTAATCGTAATGTTTTTGGTAATACTGATAACTATTTAGCTTTAAAAGGATTGCTGCTTTTAAGATCTTTATTTGATGATAGAGAAGATGACTTTAAAAGATTGATGCCTAGAATCAGATTTCATTTTTTCTTTAGAAATCAAGATTTCTTATATTCTAAAGCAGGTGTAATTGATGGACTCTTATTGGATTGCACTAAGAATAAGGTTGATGGGAGACATGTGGTGCAAAATTTGTATTGCCAGGAATGTGGAACTCTATTTTATGGTGGACGTCGCTTGCAAAAAAATGGGAGGATTGAAATTCTACCATTGTCATCTTTATTTGAAAATATGCCTGAAATTAACTTAGATCAAAGACCAGAATATTTGACCTTTGAGGACTTTGTGATTTTTTGGCCAAGTAGTTTATTGGGTAAAAGTTTACACGAAGAATCGAAAGATGATTTCTCAACTGCTTTTAGTGCAAATGGGAAATGGGTGGAAGCAAACCTTAACGTTACAAAAGGAGAAATTAGGGAAGGATATGGAATACCAGATAATCTTAATGGATACTTATTTAAATCTGATGTTTCTGCAAATGCTCTACCTTCTCAATGTCCACAATGTGCTCAAACCTATGTTTTTAGAAAATCTTTAAAAAGTCCTATCCGAACTTTTAGAACTGGTTACAGTATTATTACTCAGGTATTATCATCTAACCTGTTAAGGAAATTAAGCCCTTTTGTTGTGGATAAAAGAAAATTATTAATTTTTTCTGATAGCAGATCTGCGGCTGCTGATGTTTCAAATAAATTAGAAAAAAACAATTATGACGATGTCTTAAGAAAGATATTTTTTCAGTTAGGATTAATTGCGGAATTGGACATTATTGGAGAATTGGACTTATTCTTCGAAATTGAGTGTGAAGAAAATTGGTCATGGGATAACTTGAGTAACGAAATAAAGAACTACTGTGAAGCTAGAATTGCAAATCAAAATTTACAAAGAATTAAAGGGCAAACTGGTAGAAATTTTAAAATATTATTGGAAATATTTGTTAATGAAAACTTAAATATTAATGATGTTAATAATGATATTTTTGAAATTAAAAATTTACTACCTGACATAACTAATAATAACCCTAACAAGATTTTCGAAGAGTTCATAAAAAGGGGAATCAATCCAGTAGGAACAGGATCAAAATTTCAAAAGTTTGATACAGGCGAAAGAGTGCTTCATTGGTCTCAAATTTATGATTTAAATACTGGTGGTATAGGACTTCAAATGGATGGTGGAGTACATTGTGAATTAGCTAAGGAGTTTTCAGAAAAAATTTGCTCTTTTCTTTTTGGAAGAAATCAATTTACCATTGAAATGATGGCAAAAGGTTATGTAATGCTTCCTGAAAATGAGTTTAATAATATTATTTTAAAATTAGGAATTGATGATGATAATTTAGTTGAAGTCATTAGGGAGTTAATAAACTCCTTTATCCGTATTCTTGGGTATAAATACAGACATATTGGTGCAGATTTTGAACCTCAGGGTAATAATGGGAATTACACTAATTTTGATTCATTACCAAATACATATAAATTATTCTTTAATAAGGTGTATCAAGTAAATCCAGATATAAATTTAATTGATAAAAAAAGATTAATTAATGAAATTTTAAATTCTCTTAACAGAAATAATATTAAACAATTCATAAAATTAGTGAATAATCGGGCAAAATATAGTGATCCATACTATCCTTTTATTAATCCCAAAAATTTCCATTTAAAAATTTTAAAACCAGATAGTATAATTTATAAATGTCCTTCCTGTAATGTAAATCATGCTCATTTTTCTGCTGGTGTATGTTCACATTGTTATGAGAAATTAGATATGAATAAGACAAAATTCGCAAAAGATATTTGGAAAGAAAATTACTATACTTCAAATAAAGATGCAATAAGGATGCATTGTGAGGAGTTGACAGGGCAAACAGATTTAGATGATGCAAAGGATCGACAAAGAAATTTTAAAAATATTTTTGTCAATGTTGATGGTTTGAATGAAATAGACAAAAAAGTAAGACAAATTGATATTTTATCGGTAACTACAACAATGGAAGTTGGCGTTGACATTGGAAGCCTTGAAGCAACAATGATGGCAAACATGCCGCCTGAACGCTATAATTACCAACAACGCGTAGGTCGAGCAGGAAGAGGTGGTCAGGCATTTAGTATTGCATTAACCTTGTGCAGGGGAAACTCTCATGATAGTTATTATTATTATAATCTAGATGGCATGATTAATGCTGCCCCACCAACACCATTTATCCCTATGGAAACAAATAGTGACATTTCAAAGAGGATGGTTTACAAATCACTTTTAAGACTTGTATTCAAAGAATTAAATATAGATAGTTTAGTTAATAATAAAAAATTAATCGATAATCATGGGGAATTTGGTAGGAGAGAAGATTTTTTAAATGCTAACATTAAGGATAGATTCGTACAAAAATGTAATGAAATATTAGGAACTGAATCGTTTAAAGAACATTCAAAATATTTAAATTATACAGACTTTTTGGACGGAAATTTGATTTATGATGATATGACTGAAAAACTTAAGCGATTAGATGTTGCACAAGAAGGCTTAGCCGAATCTTTAGCCGAGGCTGGTCTACTTCCAATGTATGGTATGCCAACTAGAACAAGAATTTTGTACCATGATTATAAAAATAGAAAATATAGTGAAATATCACGCGATTTAGAAATGTCTATTTCTGAATATGCCCCAGGAAATGAATTGACTAAGGATAAAAAAATATTTGAAGTTGATGCCATTACAGCTCCTTTAATCGAGAGAGATGGAGGGTTAGTTCAATATGAGAAACCTATTTCAGGTAATATCTTTTTCTATAGTATGTCAACTGAAGGTACTGTTCGTATTGACACATTAGCAAATAATCTTATGGAAGAAGAACAATATGATGAAATTAGGGCTAAGCTAAATAGTGGGGAATTTAAATTGGGTATACGTCCTAAAGCATACTTATCAAAAATGCCAAAGGAAGATCCAAAATCAATCAAGCCATATTTCTCAATTACTATCCCTAGAATTGTAAATGATAATGACCTTATTGCATTCATAGACTCTCAAATGCTGCTTAATACATCATTTTTATTTCACTATGGGCAAGTTTTCACCTTTAATGAAAACCAAAATAGTAATGGGTTTAGATTTGATAGTTCTAGAATATTTTTTGGAAATTTACTAAAGAATTCTATATTAGATGATAATGCTTATAGTAGAAAAATTCAAAATAATGAGAATGTTGCTAATATTTTTAAATTTAGTTTAGCAAGTAATAAAACTACTGCTTTATTAGAAATAAGGCCCAAAGGCTATATTGATGGTATTCAGCTTAATATAGAAAATAATGATGAGTTATTAGAATTTAAAACTCAAGGAGTAAAGTCTGCTATTTATTCAGCAGCATTTATTTTACGTTCTGCTTTTACTCAACATCAGGATGTAGACAATTCTGAATTGGAGGTTTTAGGTTTGAGGAAGTATCAAGCAGTTGATAAATCAATTGTTACTGGTTTTTCATATGCTGATAAGCTTCCAAATGGGTCTGGTTTCACTCAAAAATTATCTGAAAATCTGACAAACTATATAGAACTTTGTTTGGATCCTGAAGCTAGAATAGACAACGAATTTTTACCTTATATCAAAGACTTGCTCTCTACAGATAATCAAGCAAAATGTATGGCAGCCGATTATACAAATTTATTAAATTATGGTAATAAACGCTTTCACCCTATTCTTAATTGGAGATTAGGAATTAGTTTTTTAAGAATCTTAAAAGGTAATGATGATGATATTGATAAATTATTGACTGCAAATCCAGATATTCCTGAATTTGGACATTATAATGGTGAAACAACTTGGCTTAAAGGTATCGCTAAGCAGTTGAATGAATTTAAAATTAATTTTAAAATAAATGCGACATTAATCGAAGATTACGATTTACCTTTTTTACAATGTGATGATAAAGATGTTGCAATAATACCAAATCATCCACTATGGGATGTAACAGATTTAAAAAACAACCATTTAATACGTAAGATTCTTGATGACTTAAATGGTGATACTATTATTTACATTGATTCCTTTAATTTAACAAATCGCCCTGGAGATTGTTATGAGAAAATAGTGATTGCAACCCTAAACCAAGATGATGGAGATTTGGCAGTTTTGTTTTAATTGTAAGGTTAAGGGATTAAACTCAACTTACAATACGGTCATATGTTTGAATGCTTTAGATTGAGCAATTGAAATAATCAATTTTGCTTCTTCCGATTCCTTATTTTCAAATGTCAAAATAAGAGTGTCAATTGCTCGTGTAAAAATAATAAGTAACCAATTATTTAAATGAAAGCTTACTTCTTTAGCATCACCTCCTTGGCTATAGAAACTATTTTTTATGTTTTGAATAATTATATCCAGATTCCAACAAACCAATATCCAAGCTTCGAGTCCTCTGCAAGAATGATAATTCAAAATGCGATGTTCATCAATTGGAAATTCGGTGATATTTTCTTTAAGTGTATTATTATAAGCCTTAATATCCCATTCATTTAATATATTCGAAAGTTTGTCTGCATGATTAATTCCTTTTGTAATATTTGGTGTTAAGAACATGAGATCATACATTGAATTATCTTTTGAAATCAGTTCATTTATTAACTGAAAGTGGAAGTCTTTGTCATATAAAGTTGTATCTATGATTTGTAAGCGACCACCTGTAAGACTTTGATTTTCTTTTAAGTCCCAAGGAGCTTTTTCAAAGTGCTTTAATGAGAAAGTATTAAATAAATCCACTAAATCTTTTTTATTTCTATAAGAAATAGCCAATGTAATTAAGTTTAAGTTCTTCCTTTGAATGGAATCAGTCCATTTTAATGCATTTTCTCGGACTATTTGTCGATCACCAATAGAAGCAACAATATTTTGTTTTTCAAATATTTTCAAAAACAGATTTTTCTCAATTTCTAAACAATCCTGAGCTTCATCTATTAATAGGATATCATGAGACATTTTTGATACTTTTCTAACCTCTTCTCCACTAAAATCTTTGATAACTTCAAAAAGTTGTTGTAATCCTTTCTCATAATCCTCAAACCCATTTTCAGCAATATCCCCAATTTCAAATTCCTTTAAAATATTTAAGAAAAAAGAATGGATTGTTCTGATTTCCAGAGAATTTAAATGTCCTTGATAGCTTAACATCCTTTTTATATCAAGAACTAAAGCTTTGTTATAAGTTAGGATAATGGGTTTATACTCTTGTTCGATTAAATAAGCTGCTATAAGAACTAAGTATATGGTTTTACCTGTGCCAGGTTTTCCTTTTATCATTAAGAATTTTTCACCAATCTCTTGAATTTTACGATCATTCCTAAGATTAAGCTGATCGTTTATTATCCTATCAAGTTTGTTGCGTGTAATGACTCCCAAACCATTTGCCTTTTCCTTACCCAAAAAATCAAAAAAAGCATCCATTTTGTGATATATATCAGGGTTACATGCTGAATAGGAAATATTAATCCCATTGTCAAATGAAATTGGCTTTTTTAGCGTACAAAGTTGTTTTAGGAGCTCGGAAAAATTGATTTCCCCATAAATTACATTTCCTAAATCATCATATTCTGCTGGTTTTTCGGCACACCTGTTTAGCCAAATTAAATTTTGAATTATTGGAACTTTACTTGAGGGGACACATAATCTATCAGCTAAATAGTTTTGTAGATGAAATATTTGGTTGAAGCTTTGATCTGAAGCGTTTTTAAATTCTGACCCATATTTTAAATATAAACTTCCGTTTCTAATAGATATAGAATCTTGGTTGTTATGTTTTTTAAGTTCAATAACTAATAAAGAAGAATTGAACCATATATCTCTGTTTTTTCTTAATGAGTTAACTTTTTCACCCATTTGATTTGGATTTGATATATATCCGGTTTTAATAGATGGTTTGTAATTGTTGAAGTGCATCCAAACAATTAAGTCCATATCTCTGCCCTTTCTAATAGATGGCACTGCATAAATTTTTCCAGGAATATGATAAAAAAAATCTTTAGCGGCTTGAATAAAAACGTTTGCCATTTTTTCTTCCTCACTGAGATCTACTCGATTAAATACTAAAGAAATACATTCTGCCATTTATTTAAGTTAGTTGGTTTAGGAGAGAAATATATTTTGATAATTATACGTTTTTTTATGTTTCTTGGAATTTAACTCAAAGTACAAATTAGTAGAAACTATTTTATCAAAAGGTGGTTTGTGAATAGGGAGTGAGGTGTACTAACTAGATTAATATCAAATTTCAAGGAAGGTTCAACTCTTGAACTAGCGTTATGAATTCTAAAAGATATTTGCCAACCTTCGTTCATAGATACTAATAAAGTCGTAGTTGAATTATCTTGATAAACAATTTCGATTAAACGTGAGGGTAATTTAAGTTTTGCAATTTTGTTTTTTGGTTTTACATTTTCAAAAGGCGAATTTAAAGTTCCATTAATATTATATGCCTGAATTTCTACTTGTTTATTACGTTTAATAACCTTGTAAAAATCTCTTTTTCCAATTAGATAATGAACAAGTTTCTCTGCTACAAAGTTGGGATTTTCTAGATCAAGGCGCAAAAGCTCTTTTTTAAACGCGTTTAGAATGGGTATATATACAACTTGGTGCATATTTTCAATAGTAGTCCATTCAATTGCTTTATTTTTACTTTTTAAATTTTCCAACATCTTAAAAATAGGTTTAATCTCATCAAAATATTGTTTAGAGCAAGATTTTCCCAACCATTTTTCACCAAAGTTTATTTTTAATGATAATCTTGAATGTTTTACAGCCCTATGATTATTTTTTGCTGAAATTCCAATTTCCCATTTTTGTAAAGAACGAATTAAAATAACATCACGCACATCTCCTGTTTGCCCAGCTTGATCACCTGATATTTCCAGAAATAAGATATCTTCTTTGTTGATACCATTTGAAAGCCTTGGCTCAATGTCAATTAGAAAATCTACCGCTGCACATGCGCTAATTCTGAAAGATTCTTGGTCGTCTTTACCAAATTTATCAAAACAGTCTTTTGTATTTTGAAATGGTATATTTTCAGTTATTGAGACAACGGTAATAGTCTTTAAATATTCATAAAATTCAAGAAGTAATGCATATTCAAATGCTTTACCATTTATAGTTTGATTCGCCATAATTTATTGCAGGGAATTTTCTAATGTTAAACTTGTTATTTTTTTTGTAATTATTTTGTTTTCGATATTTTCAATTTGTGACTTAATACTTAAAGCCAAATGCTTTGCCAAATTAACTGGAACAGCATTTCCAATCATTTTATATCCTGTCGCAATATTGGTATAATGGAAGATAAAATCATCTGGAAAAGTTTGAATTCTTGCACATTCTCGGACGCTTAATCTTCTATATAAATCTTCTTTCCCTTTAACAAATACTCGAATGTTCTGTTCAATGAATTTCATTTTAGGTGCTTGTGGATGCAGCGGAGCGTGTCTCCCGCCTGCCTGAATGGTAAATGATTGTTCATCCCAAGACCTTACTCTGTTTCTTGACATAAACATAGAAGAAAAACCGCCAACCATATATTCGTGGTTAGCTACTTTGCAATTTTGTTGATTAGTTTTGTTTCCGTCTGTTGCTGGGACAACACTTTCTTTTAAATCGAAAATTGCTTGTTCGAGCGTTATTTTATTTTTTATTGGCTTTGGAAAATAAAATTTAAGATCCAAGTCTTTGCGGATTCCTACAAAAAATATACGTTTTCTGTCTTGAGGTACCTCAAAATCTGAAGCGTTTAACATTTGGAAGGATAATTCATAGCCTGCACCTGCATTTTTGAATAGTTCCTTAATATTGTTAAGTGCTTCATTATGTCTGTCTAAAAGCATACCACTTACGTTTTCTGCTAGAAAAAACTTAGGTTGCTTTGCCTCTAGAATTCTTATAAATTCATAGAATAATTGCCCTCGTTTATCATTAATTCCTCGCATTGAACCAGCTTCGCTCCAGCTTTGACAAGGTGGACCTCCTATAATTCCATCACATTCTGGAACATTTTCTGCAGGAATATCTTCAATACTTCTTTTGTCTAAATATGTATGTGGATTATTTTTTTCATAGGTTTCCCAAATTTCCTTGTCATACTCATTTGCCCAAATCACATCAAAACCTGCATTTTGAAAACCCAAATCGAGACCGCCAGCTCCGGCAAAAAACGAAACTATTTTCATATTTCTGTAAGATTTTTAGTTTTTAAATACTCCACTTTCTGTTCTGCTAAAATCAGCGTTTCACTGTCACAATTATTTGAATAGATTTTTTTTGCAATTATGTCACTAAAAAATTCAGTTCTTAGTTTTGCTAAATCAAGATTGAAGACTTTAGCCAAAAGTTCGAGTCGTTTTTCGTCAAACTCTCTCTTGTTATTTTCTATTTTACTTAGGTTTGCAGAATCTAAATCTAGTTTAGCAGCGAGTTGAGTTAATGTCATCTCATTCTGAGTTCGAAGGCGCTTTATATACTCTCCAAATATTTCTTTCATTTGACTTGTCAATTTTAGACAAAAGTAGCATTCTTTTTCTAAACATCAAACTTAAAAATATTTATAATAATGATTTTTTAGAATTTACAAGTATTTTAAAAACGGTACATTGTTGCTCTTCTGATTAAGGATCTTATGTTTATTCACGATAATACTCATCTACATTACATGAATTCTTATGAAAAGTATTATAAAGTCCATTATTATTAAAACCATATTGTCGTGGAATTTTAGTAATGAGGTTTTGCTAAAACTTAAAAATATTTATAAATTAATAATGATGAAGAGAGTTGAGTGATAAATTGAGCTTTTGTTCGCCTGTAAAAATGTTTTGTTGTTATGTTTAATCTTTAATTTTTGGGTTGGTATCTTTTCTTGTGAAAATTCGTCCAATGATTATAGCTATCCTGTTATAAATTATTGCTAGGTAAAAACGATAGGATTGAATTCATTTATCTGAAATTTAGATATATTATAATTTGCTTTTACAAAAAAAATCTCACTATGCCATTATTAGACATCTCAATTGCCATTGTTTCTTTTTTGATTATCAGTTCAAAGTTTTTGGACTGCCAAACTACGGCTAGCCGGATTACTAATCCCATGCAGGAGCAAAATCCAATTGCCAGGAATTTGATGCTTAGGTTTGGAACCATGAAAGTAATATGGTCCATTTTCATAATCAGTATCCTGATTGTGTTGCTCTCTTTGTGGTTGATTTTCGGGTTTTACACTTCTATCTTCCATAAATTGACCTACATCATTGGGGGGATGTTTGTTTCCATCGTCCAATTTGCAGTGGCTCATACTAACAAACACATGAAATTAAATTTAATAACGAAATTATTAATGCGTTTAAGCAGAATGTTTTGAGATAGTAAATACAATATTACTGGCATAATTATTCATTGGTTTGCTCATGCAACTCATTACCATATGCAGTATTTACAATTTCCTTCGGAAGTTCCTTTTTGGTTTTTAAACCCAGTGCCTTGAGTTTGGTAGCTTGTAACACTAGATTATCATTACCAGTACTAAGCTGCTTGTATGCCTCTGAATACTTATCCTGTGCCTTATCCAAGTGTTCCCCAACACCTTCCAGGTTGGCTACAAAGCCAACAAACTTGTCGTACAACTTAGCACCACGTTCAGCTATTTCAAGAGCATTCTGATTTTGATACTCCCGTTTCCAAAGGTCAACAATCAACTTTAGAGATGTAATGAGATTAGTTGGGCTTAGTAACAGGATACGCTTATCGTATGCAAAATTCCATAAATCGGGATCGCCTTGTAAAGCTGCTATATAGGCAGGTTCACTTGGAACAAACATCATAACGAAATCCAGTGCTTTATCATAATCATCATACCCCTTTGTACTTAGTGCCACTATATGCGATTTTACAGCAGATATATGGGCCAATAATTCTTGTTTTTGTTCCTCCGCATCGGCAGAGGCAATTAACCTTGTAAAGGCATTTAATGATACTTTCGAATCAATAATCACGCTTCTATTATCAGGGTATTTGATAACCGCATCAGGTCTCATTTTTTTACCTTCTGAGTCAGATCTCAAGGCTTTGCCGTTGGCATCGAGCAACTCATGCTCCATAAAGTATTCTCTATCCTTTACCAAGCCTGACTTTTCCAAAATGCTTTCCAAAATCATTTCACCCCAACGCCCCTGGGTTTTTGCTTCACCTTTCAAGGCTTTGGTAAGATTATGAGCTTCTTCACTGATTATTTTATTCAGTTGTGCCAATTCTTTAACCTTCTCACCCAATGAAAACCTTTCTTTGGATTCCTTGTCATACACTTCCTCTATTTTGGTTTTAAATTCTTTGATATTCACACCTAAAGGTTCTAAAATGCTTGTAAGGTTTTTCTGATTTAAATCGGTGAACTTCGCTGATTTGGTCTCCAGTATTTTATTGGCTATGTTTTCAAATTCGATATTGAATTTATTACCTAACGCTTCTATTTCATCCTTCTGAGTCTCCAACTTCTCATTCAAGGAATCATTTTTAGCTTTAGCGTTGGCCAGTGCCTGCTTTGTTTCAGATAGTTCATTATTGACTGTGCTCAACTCTTTTTTAATTCCTAATATGGTCTCGTTCTTATCCAATAATGTTATATCAACTGCTCTTAAATCTGCATTAGCATTTGACACCTGGTTATTTAAAACTGCTACTTCCTTTGCATTTGCATCAATAATTTGCTTCAAACCGGTTATCTCTGCTGTCTTAGCTTCAACAATATCTGTTGCAGAATTTAACTGTGAAATGGTGGTTGCTTTATAACCAACAAATTCCTTTTCCAATTCCGAATATTTAAGTTGTGCAGCATCTTTTTCCGCTTGAATAGCCGAAGCAACTTTTGCTTTTGCTAATAGCCAACCGACAACTGCACCGACTGCAATACCAATTGCTATGTTTAAAATGTTTTCCATTATTCTGTTTGTTTTTATTAGGTTGCAAATTTCTTACATTGACTTTTCCTGTCCTTTTGTAAGATAATTATGAAATGTGTTTAACCCAAGTTAATTTTCCATCTTGAAATTTTTATACGTGGTGTAATTAATATCTGAAACCATATAATTTTGCCACTTGATGAAAAGGGTGTATGTCACCTAATTCAAATGTCAATCCAATATCTTCAAGGACTTGTTTCTTAGAAATATTTTCTGAAATATAACGGAATAATCCGGGAAATAAGGCATCCAAAACATAAACAGACTCAGCTTTTCGCTCGAAGCCTATAACTACTACCCATTTTTCGAATTTGTTTTCAGTATCACATTCTTCAGCAAACTTACATAGTTTTGCAACATCAATAAAAGTTGAATATGAAGAAGGATGGGGATCAAATACTTTTTTGAACCATGTATCCTCAGGTTGACCATTGTCTCTTAAAGGCCTGGCAATTTTGAATTCAATAATTTTATTGCCGATAACTAAATCCGGGGTTGCAGCCCTACCATTAATACCTACATAATTTCTTAAGCCTAAGGCAATTCTTTGTTCTAAATTGGGCCTTATCTTGTACGGTTCAGTAACGATCTGATTACTGGTTAAATATTCCATTACCATATCCACAATATTATCCTCACCATAGGGGCCGATGCCAGGTTGGTAAGTGTTTCCGGCATTCTCATGACCTGGAATATCTTGGTTTATTTGTACCATTGCTTTTCCAAATTCTGAAATAAATTGTTTCATATTCTAATATTTTTTAATGTTATGAATAAAAAAATGTGTTAAAAGTCAATTCATTTTTGCAACACCCTTCTTAAAGGGGACAGGCCTGTTAGAGGTAAAAAAAAATTCGTTTGCAAATATACTATTTTTATTTGTAAAAATAAATAATTATATAATAAAAATTTTAGTTAAAAGTTAAACCCCAAATCCGAATTGTAAAAAGTTCCCAATCTGTCCAAATCATAATCCAGCAGGTTTTTACCTTGAAAAAGTTGGTGCATTTTTTCGAAATTGAAAAATTCATAAGGATCTTTATGAGGTTTTACATCCGATGAGATGATAACATCCAGCGGAGTGTCCATGCCTGGAGCATAACAAACTGAAACAAATGCTTCGGAAGTGCCATGTGCCATTAATTCTATGGCATATTTTCTCGCTGCGAATGCTCCTAGGCGATCGATGTGCGATAGGTCTTTTCCATACAATGCACCTCCTCCGATGGGAATTCGCGGACCATAAAAGTCCATGACCAATTTTCTCCCTGTCTGCCCGTTGTCGCTATCACTGCCTCCATGTTCAAATGGTCCGTTTGGGTTCAAAAGTACATTTATGTCTTTCCAGTTTCCAATCCAGCGACGGTCTGTGTTTTGCAATTGTATAAAAGCATGTTGAAGAACCTGGTTGCATTCAATGGTGAAGTCTGTAAAAGAATATCCTTCTTTCTGCTGTAATGTAAGCAACAAGGTTTTGATGGTCCAGTCATTATTATTCTCATCCATTACTAAAAGGACTTTGCCATCGGGTCCGTGTCCATTTAACGGCCCGCTTTTTAACTCTTTAATCACCTGCTCTCTGAAATACCAGGCGGCATAATGTTCGGGTGGAAGGAAATTTGTTTTCGAATCATACCCTGCATATCCGGTAATGATCGATTGGTCATTCACAAAGTGGGTCCACGGTTTAGGAGATTCTGTTAGCCAGCAGATTTTATCAATAATATCATATTTCCTCACATCAATATGATTTTTTTCTGTATAACCGATTTCGTTACCAAGCTCATTTACGATTTCCCTGATATCCAGATCAAGTTTCTTTCTGGTAACAACGGCTCCGTTTAGGAACAAATGGTCGGACCATACTGCAATTTCAATCTGTGCATACGCCTCTGGATCTGTCTTGTAAGCGTACCTAATTATCCGGTCGGCAAGTAGGTCGCAGAATTTGTCTGGGTGACCGTTTAATACTGTTTCTGAATATCTTTTCATAATGTTATTAGGCTTTAATAAATTAGGTTCACAATTTTTCCAGCTGCAGGTAAGGAATTTTCATCTCCATAAATTTCTGCGGATTACCATTCGCACTTACAAGCATATTTATATTTTCCCGTCGTAAATTCCTCAACATAAAATCGTCTATTTTTTCCACATACCCATCAGATACGATTAGGCTTTTTTTAATGTTATTTTGCCGCAGGTGGTCAAATACAGGCCCGATGCTCGTTCCTCCTGTACTTTCATATTCTAGTTTTCCATCCTTGAATCTTGCTGGCACTACCTCATTTGAAAAAACCAGCAACGGCATTTTTATGTATGTTCTGAAATGATAAAGCAAAGAGATGAGCTCGTCAATTTCTTCGCTCATTGAACCGCTCACGTCAAGGTAAATAGTTGCCAATTGAGAGAATGCCGGTTTCGTACTTTTATTTATTGACATTGGAATCATACCGCTGTGTTTAAACCGGGCAATAGCTCGTCTGTCTGAGCTGCTCATAACGGGAAGCATCATTTCGTGAATTTCGGTGTCGGTTTTCAACTTATTATCGGGAAGTAAGCTTTTTTTCAATAGTGCAATGGTTGACTGTGCCCACCTATTTTTTTTATATCGGGCAACTTGTAATTCTTCAACGTTTAGTTTCCTTCCAATGCCCCTAAGCTTCGACTTATTCCAGATCAATGTTCCGTCCATTTTTTGCATGATGCCGTCAAGTACCTCTTTCAACTCGTTACTTATCTCCTCCTCTTCATCGGTATGATTTCCAAGAAGTATGATTTCGTCAAAAGTGTTAGTGGCTATTTTGTCACTCAGATAAACGAGTAATTCGTACAGGTCATCAGCACAGTATTTTCCATCATAGATTTTTCGGTGGATATCAATCCAGTCAGAATCAAAACCTCTCCATGGATTGTCGCCCTGTGGTCTTAATAAAAAACTAATTTTTTCCCACTGATAAAATCGTGCGAAAAAAGCAGCGTACTGCATTCCTTTGTAACGAAAAATAATGGCATTGATAATTGCATCAAGGGCGATGTTTAGCAGTGTATTGCTCGTTTTATATTTCAGCGTATGCAAAAGCAGGACATGAAGAAACTCATGAAGCAAAACGGCTTTCACATCGTTTTCCGACTTAAGGTGATTATTACAGAATTCCAGGTTGATTTTCAGAACAGGGTTCTTTGAAAGGGTCACAGCCATCGTAGATATCTTCGTGGTGAATTCGATATCTGTTATCATAAAAAGTGCACGGCAGGCCAGTACATTTTCCTCTGTAAAATCCTGAATGATATATTTTATTTGCTGTTCAGTCCAGTTCATAGTAGCTATTGAGATTTATTTTTATAAGTTCAACTTTTCTTTCCAATCGATTTCTTGTAAATATCATAGGCGCGTCAGGTACATACCGGTTAGCGTTGCATTTTGATAAAATCACGGCAGTTCTGAGCATGTCAAATCTTGAAATGATATTAATATTTGTGGGGCTGTCTGTAGGAACAACCAGCATGCTCACTGATGGCAATGCCAATTCCAGTGCAAGGTCTCCCCAGTTTGAAAATAATTTTGGTTTATATAATGAGCGTACCCATTCTTCTAAATCTGTTACATAAGGTGGGATGTCCAAGGCATGCAATTCATGTTGCGCCCTTAGGTCATGAGCATCAAAAATAGAGGATTTAATATTTTCAGACCTGGCACGGGACCTCGGGGCTCCCATATTAAACAGATTTTTCTGGCAGCCTTTTACTGAAATTTTTTCTATGGTATTATTTGTCATCCTAAGTTTTTTATCTTTCAGCTTTCTCAAAGGCATATTTTTCCGCTCTTAAGAAACACTCGTTGAGTTCCTGCTCAATTAAGCCCGGTTCAGTAATCGTTGCATTATTGCAGATCAGATAAAGAAAAAACTGATTCGCCCTTTTCTTTCTTATTTCTGTGGAGCCTGCCATTGAATTCATATATTGAACACAAGCCCCCCATTGTGGGTGAACCGTTGGGCTTCCTCCTGTACTTTCACGCCATTCCAGTTTCCCATCCACTTTCATGATTTTTATTGCATTGGCGCTTAGGTCATTCAGTGCCTCTTCATTAATTACATTATTAGCTTCAATGACGGGCATTGCCGAAAAAGCGAAGGCACCTGATCTTGCAATGCTGTCCTGTTTGAACATTTGCATCACAGCCAAGCTTTTTATCTCTTTGTCAATATGTTCATCCATCAACATATCAATTCTTGTAGGGATAGACGGTGTCATAAGAAATTCCGAGAGCCAGCGTTCCCCTGGATTGGTTTCGAGTACCAGACGAATACATTCTGAATGTGCCGCATTAATAACATGATCGGCTACATTCCCTTTCCATGCACGCTGAGGAAGGCTCCATCGCAGTCCAAGTTTGTAGAGCCGATTTTTACTTTTGGTATCGAGCGGATAGTCAAGTTCGCTTGCAACTAAAAACAATGCCGTAAAATTTCGTGCGAGCAGCCGTGCTCTTCTGGGAGAAATGCGAAATCCTTGTTCCCCGAGCAACGTGGTTATTATTCTGCAATAAGTAATAATTTCTTTTGAGGGCTTTTGAATTTGTTCGATAAATTTTGGTCTGACAGTACTTATCATTTGCGACAATTCAAAGGAGTTTTCTAAATCAGTTCCTTCACTTGGAGGAAAAATAACAAGGTCTTGTTCTTCCTGCGTCATGTCGCTCCAGTCAGGCACCTCAACGATAAATGCAAAGCGGTCGGCAAGCGCCTGATCGAGAGAAAAACTTCCTTCATAAGAATCGTCAGAGCTGTCATTTACGGATTGCACCGGGTTCATTGCCGCCCAACGGTATCGAAGATTCTCCAGAACAATACCCTGAATTTTCTTTTCATGGATGATGCTGAAGAACTTGTTTTGAACCTCCGGTTTGCACCGACTTAGCTCGTCAATAAGTACCGATTCAGCACCCCAGATGGTTGCGGGCGTTCTTAGGAATGTAACCTGATTGCCATCGCTGTCGGGATAAGGGAAGCCGACAAGATCATCGAACGATAGGAAGCTAGCATTGTAATGACGATGCTCGAGATTCAGTGCTTCTGAAATGATGTTAAGCAGGTAGGTCTTTCCTGTTCCCGCCTTACCAATCAGCAACAGCGGATCTTCGGATACCAGCGATGCCAGAATTACTAATTCGAGATGATCGAAACCATACACTCCGAGTTTTCTTAAAATCTTTTTTGAGTTTTCCATGATTGATTTTTTTATCATCATCAAGAAAAACGAAGAAGAAGATTAACCAACAGAGTTGCTCTGAACTTATTTTGGTCGGTTGACCCCCATCTGTTTTACCACCGTGGTGTTCTCACTCGGTTGGTTTCTCATTTAAGAGAATCTTGATGTTTGATGCAAAAATATAACAAATAACTTGTTAATTCCTAATTTATTTTCAAAATATTTATTTTTCCAAACCAATAAAATGATAGATGGTTATTTCCCTTAAAAATTGCGTTGGTCTCTTTTCTAAAATTTCTTGTAAAAGTCCTTTCATCCTCAAGGAATTCTTTTCGTCGTCCAGAATAATGGCTATCCGACTTGTTCTAAGATAATTCTCGTTTGCGTTGATTACCAAATCTTGCATGAAAAAAGATAATTTGACATCATCCGTAAGGGTGGGGAATAAGCTAAAGTAGTAAACAGGGAATAAGGTACCGGCTTCTTTTTTTTCATTTACAACCTTGGTTAAATTTGGCAAATTGTGCTTAAATACCGCATTTCCATCAAGTTTGGCATGGATAATGTAATTTTGAAAGGTGGAATCAGGATTTGTTGTAGCCTCACAAATAAGATGTAAAGACCTGTTGTTCATTTGGCTTAAAAGGTCCTGGCAAACGGAAAGAGTGGCTTCAGGTTCGATGTTCTTTATATCGATGGTTATATCTGTTTGGCTCATTTGTGGTTATTTAATAAAGAATTTGACAGCTGATTCATGAATCTTTCATATTGTAAATTTGCTTGTTGGAATTCAATGTGACGCTTTTCGTATTCCTCTATTGCTTTTTTTTGCTCATCAATGTTCGTGTGAAGATTAACTCGATATTCTCTCAACTCATCGACTTTCAGGCTATTAGTTGAACTACCTCCCTTACTTTCTTTGAAATTTATGTTTATCTGTTTTACAAGGAAATGCAATAGAAGATGGAGGTAGGGCATGTACATATCGGAAAGAGTAAATGACCTCGGTTTTAGATGTATAAAATGATTCGAACACACTAATCTGTCGTTTTCACCTAAGGATTCAAATGTATGTAGCATCGAGAATCCTTTGATCCTTCCCCTTATAGATATCAAAAAGTCAGAAGGTTGTAGAAGCTTTTTTATGGGTACGGGTGTCTTATCCTTTTCATTTATTTCATTGGTTTCTGAACTATTTTCATCAAAAATACCCGGCTCTAAAATATTTCTTTTGTTATAATCTTGAATAGGTAGATTCATATTTTTATCGTCGTCTATGAACGAGCCTAATTTCAAATAGGTAACTCTATTTCCATCCTTGGAAAAAGTTCCATAGTTTGCTTCATTCAGCCCGAGATTGCACTCAAATAAATCGTCTATCAGATAAGATTTTAAATTATCGGACTGAAGTTCTTCGCTGTTTTTGAACAATTCAGGGTCTAATCCTAGAAGTAGCATACTTTTTTTTACAAAGGTATAAATATTTTAATATAAAAATACATTTTATAAAAACAGTATAAAATAAAAAAGTAAAAAGTTATGAATATATTTAAAAAAAAGATTTAAATTTGAATTGTAATCATTTACTTTTTTCTAAATTGTTTATATAGTTTTTGTTTTTAACAATAAAAAGGGGGTAATAATTTCCAAAAAAAGGAGACACGCGCAATCAATAGCCAGTAAAGGGCAAATAACCTGCTTACCCTCTTTTTTATTAAATCCTGAAAATCATGGAGTTGTTTAGCTATGATGAAATAAAATCTGCCTTTGATTCCTTGCTTCAGGGTAAGTTAAGGAATAAACGGAAATCCTATGCTCTCGAATACGTGGGGCATAAGGTCAATGGGGAAAATGTGAGTTTGCTACCCGTAGGCACTGACGGTATCACTACTATTCATGTCCTGAAAGATGAGAATTCGCTGAATAATTTCCTAAAGGAAATTTATAGGCTGACCAATGAATGTTATCCGGGAACAGATGTGCCAAGAATTGAGGTTAAAAAGTATAAGATTAAGGAAATTGCAATAGATGAGACAAAAAGTAGAACCATTGTTATCCCTTGTCTTAGAGATCAGGTCGTTGTTCGTTGTGTACTAAATAAGATGAACCAACTTATTTTGGTGGATGAGGAGAATAGACCAAATCAGAAAATTGATGTTCTGACCAGGAAAATAAGGAATAGCATTTTAGCGAAACCCGGAAAAAAAATGCTTCGTACGGATATATCAAATTTTTATCCTTCTGTAAATGTGGATAAATTATTGGATATGCTACCATTGACTCACGGAAATTTACTGGATGACAGACTGCTTCAACTGATTAGGAAAATATTGGTGAATAACAAGTCAGCCGGTCTTTATAACGGCCTTCCTGTCGGTGTCGGTTTTTGTGTTTTGCTAGCCAATTATTATGTTTCTCAGATGAAACTCAGTCTAAATTTCCCGGGTATTGAGTTAGTTAGATATGAAGACGATCTGTTATTTATTATGGATAAAGAGGTCGATGAATCGATGGTATTGAAGAAATTAGATCAGATATTCAGCCAGTTTTCACTGAAAAGAAATGTAGAAAAAACAGAGGTTATGGATGCTTTGGCGGAATTTAAATTCCTGGGAGTATATTTCAATAAGGGCTTTGTGAGTACGGGAGAGGAAAAAATTAAACAATGGAAAACAAGGGTAAATGAGGACATCAGAAGACAATTCAAAGAGATTGATATGGTTAAAATATTATATCCTGACCTTGCACTGCCTTCAAATAAAGATTTGGTGAATATAATTTGGAGAGCCCATAAAACGGGAGAACGAAGTAAGGTTTTTAAACATGCCAATACGATAAGAAAAATTAACGAAGAAAAAATTTCATAAACATTTTAAATTAAATTGCTATGCTTCCACACGAAAATGGTGCAAATTTCTACGATTTTGTTTTTAACAATAGATTTGGCCATAGGTTAAGTCAATTGACTCAAAGTAATATCAGGGATATACAAAGCCGATTCCCCAAAGGTATTAAGATACTCGATTTTGGAGCAGGGACCGGCCGACTGGCTATACCACTGGCTGAAATGGGTTATCAGGTATTCGCTGTCGATCAGTGCTCAGAAATGCTGCAAGTACTAAAAGAAAAAGCGGAGGCGAAAAATCTGGACATACCCACAAGCACCACATTGGATAACTTTAAACACGAATCCTTTGATCTCATCATTTCTGTGTTTACCGTACTTCATTATATAACCAGTGAGGAGGTCCTTCACGGTTATTTTCGGGACTTTAAGGACATGCTAAAATCAGGAGGGCATTATTTGTTTGATCTGGAAAAGGTAGAGCCATACCACTATATATACAATAGCCAAAATGGTTTGGTAACAAACAGGCAAAATGTATTACCTGACGGGGATAGGATAAATGACCTGGTCAAGGTATCCTTCTCCACGCCAGATAATACGATAGCAGATTATCATGAGAAAGTTTCCGGTATTTATAAAGGAGTACCATTTGGATATGAAGAAAATTTTCAACTCAAATTCTGGACTCTAAAAGAAGTTACTGGTTTTTTAACAACAAATTTGGGTTTCGAATTGGTGAATACATCAAATGCTACAAATGCCACTTATTTCTTGTTCCAGAAAAAGTAAATCAATTTAATTACTCGAAAATACTCTATCAGATGGTTGAATATTTACCTTAACGGGAGAAATCAATGCATCTGATAGATTTGCGTTATCCAGGTTTATCCCTGTCATGTTAGCAGAAGAAAAATTTGCTTTTGTAATATTTGCCATATCAAAATTGGCACGGGTCAGATCGCTATTTGAAAAATTTGCGTTTTTGCATTCTGAAGCACAAAAATCAGCTGCTTCTGCATAGCACCTATAAAAATTTGCGTTTTCCATATTTGATTTTATGAAGCAACCTTTAATAATTCTGGCAAAGTTAAAATTGATGTTTTTGAGTTTTGCTTCCTTAAAGTTCACCTTATTTAATAAAGAATGGGACATGTCACATCCGCTCAAATCGGCAGATAACATACATGTATCTGAAATTTCGATATTTTGCAAATTGGTATTCTTCATTATAGCCATTGAAAAGTTCATTTTTTTTAGGACCGCGTCTTGAAAACTGGTATTGGTTAGGTTCGCGTCCATAAAATTAACTTTCTTTATGATTGCACCCTCGAAACAAGCATTAATTAGTTTACTTCCTGAAAAATAAGCATTTGTGATGTTGGCATGTTTAAATGGTGCCTCATAGTAAGTGTTGTCAAAAGAATTACATTTATAAATGATTACATTGTTAAATATGGTTTTGTTGAATACACACCCTCCAAAAGAAATTTTCTTTAATGTAGATCCTCTAAAGGAATCATTTTTAAAGAAGCCAACTTTGTCAAAAGAACTTTTTACTATTTTTGATTTAGAAAAATCGGTCTCAGATAAAATGGTATTTATGAATTTACATTTTGAAATATTTGTATCAACAAAGCTTGCACCCTTTAAGTTAAAGTCAATAAAATCAGTCAGATAAAGTTTAGCTCTTTGTAAATTACAATGGTTCAATTTTGAAGCCTTAAAATTAACTAAATGGATTTTTGAACCGGAGAAATTTGCATTGGTTAAGTTTGCCCCTGTAAAATTACAATTTGTTAGGTCACAGTTTTTAAGAATGGCCCCTTGTAAATTAGCATAACTAAAGTCACATGAGATTAAATTGCAACCGGTAAGGTTGATTCCCTGTCCATTAATATGTCTTAAATCAGATAAATGTAGATCACCATTTGAGAAGTCAGCATTTCGAATATTGGCGTAATTTAAGGTGCTTTCACCCAGGGAGCTACCAAAAAAGTTTGCGTTTTCCAAATTGGCATAACTCATATCACTAAAATTAAAATTGGACTTGATAGCCTTCACGCCATTCAACTTTGCATTTATTAATATGGTTTTTTCCATATTAATAGCATTAAGATTGGATCCATCTAACTCAGCATCTGAAAGTTCCTCCCCTCTCAAATTTAACTTAGACAAATCCTTTCCTTTCAAAACCACCTTCACATTTGTGGAGATAAGATCCTGGATTTCCTCCCTGCTGTAATCTGCCATGTTGCTATGTTTTGTTGAAATTATTAATGCTGCAAAAATATGTATTTTTTATAAAATTATCTTATAAAATATAAAAAAAAGAGGTAACAATTTTATTGTAATTTTTACATCTGTATTTTATTCTCTAAAATTCGTTGTTTTCAAAATTTATATTCATAATTTTATGAAAATCAATATTATGTTGCTCTTTCAGCATAGCCCTAAATATTCGTTGTTTATCTTCTGTTATAAATCTCTTTAAATATTCATTGAAGTTCTCGTTCATCTTTTCTAAAGGCTCGTTCTCTTGGCGATCATCTAAAACAATTTGAATTTGCCCCAGAGTATCGGCAATAAATTGCTTTTTAAGGATTTCATACTGGTCATTGGTAAAAGGGGTTGTTGCTTTTTTCATGGCAATTTTTTTAGTAGGACAACTTATACATTATAAATATCGTGATCTCTGATGTTCATTTTCAACCTCCACTGGTAGGTCATATCTGAAATTAATTCTTTCAGTTGTTCACCATCATTGACAGCATATATGGTTAAACGGGGTTTAAATTGTTCTGAAGTGATTATATTGATTATACAAAGACCAAAAAACCGCATCCATAGAGGTTCTTCAATCATAACAGACTTAATTCTAAAGTATTGCACTTCTTCTTGAGTCACACTAAATACTCCTCTTCTTTCTTCTATGGTTCTTTCTAAGAAAGTATATTTCCAGTTTTCGGCGTCAAAAAATTTATACCATGCAATAATAAGGGTAGGGAAGACCAGGGGTGGAAAAACAAAGGTTAAGGCTGGTGACAAATACCATACAATATTCATGAAGTGCGATGGCTTAATGGTTTTAATAAGCTTGTTGTTTTTCATAGGAAGGGAACTATATTAATGTTAGTTTTCTCATTTTCCAGAAACATTTTGCCGTAGCTTCAATGTCAGCGAGTGCGTCATGAGCTTTATCAAAATCATGACCAAACAACTTTAAATGAAGCTCTGATAAGGTTGGCCATTTTAACCCTCCATATCTTCTCTCGATTTTACAATATTGGGTAGAACTCTTCATCGTGCATAATAATGGTATATTTTGAACCGGATTTCTTGAAAGTATTCTAATAAATTCAGAGCCTAAAACCTTTGAATCGAAACTAATATTATGAGCAATTAAATAGGTTGCTTTTTTACAATGTTCTTCAAAAATGAGGAGTACGTCTTTTAAATTTCTGCCAGCTTCTGATGCATATTCTGTTGTTATGCCATGAATATCGGAAGCACTTCTGGGTATTGAAAACCCGTCCGGGGTGATAATAAATTCATTTTTTGAAATCTCATTTCCCTCATAATCATGGAGTAACCAAGCTATCTGAACTATTCTTGGCCAATTATCTAATTGGTTTGGTGAGGCATTATAGTCATTGGGAAGACCTGTTGTCTCAGTATCAAAAAACAAATAGTAAGGTTCGGCTGGAAACATTTTGATGTGTTGATATACTTATGAACAATGTAACAAAATTATCATCCTTTTTTTACTGTTTCGAAAATGACAAGGTTGTTAAGTGATGAATTGTATTAGAGCTGTTAAGCCTATGCGCTTCGAAGTGAAGATATTTTCACAAATAAACGTTTAATAAAGAGAGGAATTCGGAAGATGACGAAATTTTTCCTGGATGACCCTCTCCGGATTCTTGTTAATATTTTTGGATTGATATATTCTGCCCAAAGATGCCGTCTCAAACTTGCTCCTTAGCAAAATGGCTTGTAAGCGCTGAAAAAAGCATTGGAAAGTCAAATTTAGCTTTGGTTTGGAGGATTTATTGAAAATACCAATTTCACTTTGAAGTCTTTCTTCAAGTTCTTTTAGTAAAGGTCTGCAAAACTTTCCATTCTGTCCACTTGCCACAGGGGTTCTGTTTTTTTCTTTAGTCAGCCAAGGTTTTAATTGTATATATTCAAATATTGAATTTTTTATTTTTGAAGAACACTCATCACTACAACCCACAAAAAAACAGTTGTATCTGTCTTTTACAAGTTTAGCTATTTCAACCATCCGGTTTGTTTCAGCAATATTTATAGTTTCGGGGCAAAAATTATATTTTTCATTCGTCAGTTTCTATTTTAATTGTCATAGCCGTTGTTACATCAGGTTTTTAATTTTACACTACTTGGACCTCCCCTAATTTTTCTACTTTAAAGCTAACTTTTGCTTTTAGAGCAATCATCACTTTTAATAATGTTCCTATAGTTATATTTGATTTACCGTTTTCCAGCTTAGAGATTTGAGCTCTTTGTACACCAATTAATTCGCCCAATTGATCTTGGGTTAAATTATTCGAAATTCTTAAAGCTTTTATTTCTTCAGCGAGCAACTCAATTTTGAGCTCTTGTTCATACTTATCTCGCTTAGGTGTTCCGATTTTACCCAAATGCCTTTCTTTCAATTCTTCTACACTTGTGAGTTTCATATTTTATCTTTTTTTTGTTCAAAATATTTGTTCATGCTTCGTTTGGCTTTTTCAATTTCCTGCCTTGGTGTTTTATTAGTTTTCTTATCTAAACCATGCGTTCCTACAACCAGGGTTTGCTTGTCTAGAGTTGAATCCTAAAATGCAAAAATTCTGTAAAATTTGGAAGAATCACGTTCTCTAAATTCCCAAATTTCATCTTCCAAATGTTTGAACCAGTCACCTTTATGCCCAGATTCTACTTTTTCGAAGGATTTGAAGAATTTTGCTTTAATTTTTTCGTCAATCTCATCGAAATAACTCGTTGCTTTGTCTAGCAATTTAACTTTTAAATAAAATTACGATAGTTTCTTTATATGGAACAAATATTTTTTTATAATCTGATGTAACGTGTGTTAGGCCTTGGTGCTTCTTCTTCGTCCGTTGATTTGTCGGCCGGTTTGGGTGGCTGTGGTGGCTTAGCTTAGCTTAGTCATGTTTTAAATGCTCTTTCAATTCTATCATTTTTGCTATGGCATTTTTCAGTTCTTCTCTATGTTGGATAATCTGGTCGCCATTGTGCCACCTATTCCAATATCATCCGGATTTTACAACAGTAGCTGACAAAAGAGAAAAATAACTTAACTTTGTATTCTTTATGATATAGAAAATTTTTGTATGCTTTTTGAAGAATATCAATATTTTAATTATCAATTTCCTGAACCTCAATATTTAGGATCAAAGCAGACAATGAAAAGCTAATTGA